>Ga0208789_1000033_pt1 | contig 268013 bp, 192 predicted proteins | sample Methanotroph_Enr_FD_187368 | JGI IMG/M metagenome (GOLD analysis project Ga0208789, IMG submission 187368) | Enriched soil microbial communities from Old Woman Creek wetland in Ohio, USA - Methanotroph_Enrichment_5 (SPAdes) (version 2) | ecosystem: Environmental > Terrestrial > Soil > Wetlands... | reverse complement strand
TTCTGTAACACCCGACCATTGCAAGGTTGAGTATCCAATTTGACCAATATAGTAAGAAGCTAGAATATGGCCGAATTTATCCATTTGCAATCACTTATCGTTGTCATCAAAGATGTGATATGATGATTGTGGGTAATCTTTATACCACAGCACATAAAGTCCGGGTATGCCTTCAGCATAAAGTGCGGTTCCGGTAGCGGTTACTAAAATAGAGCAGCTCCGGTTCAGGGTGTCGGAAGAAATATCAGTAGAATCAGCAACCTGACCATGGCTGTTATTCCCGTTTCCTGCAATTGTTAGTACAAGGAATATTAAATTTAATATTAGATGTTTTCGCACAAAGTGTTAAGTGAAATGCAGATTCCAAGACAATTCAATTAAACTAACCCGGTATTTTGGTCAAGACTAATTTCAAATGACCATTTATCAATTAACTATTTATTCATTAACTATTTCATTATCCCCTGCTGATCCAGAGCCTTCTGGTTTTTGGCTGCATTTACCGGAAGTTCGTACGTGGTTATAGCACATTTGTGATTGCGCGAAAAATCTTTGTTCGTCCCTGGATTTTGTAGTTTGACTGACCCAGGTGTTTAATCTGATCCTTCAAGTAATTGTATTGTTTTACTGGTTCTTTTCTACTGGATTTTTGTTATTTTCCGCTTAATTTAAAATATATAGGCATATTAAATTTAACCCTTACTGCCTTTCCATTTTGCCTTCCGGGTATCCATTTTGGCATCTCGCGGATTACTCTTAATGCTTCCTCGTCGCATCCTCCACCGATACCCCGGAGTAAATTTACGTTCGTAACTGAGCCGTCAGTTGCTACAATAAACGAAACATACACTGTTCCTTGTATACCTTTTTTAGTTGCATACTCCGGGTAAACCAGATTTTGAGCCAGGTATTCATTCCTTTTTGATTCACCACCGGGATATTCCGGCATTTGCTCAACAATCACAAAAACCGGTAAATCCTCATCTACTACTAAAACTGAATCCGTTTTGTTATCTTCGAATATATAAACAACAGTACTGTCAGTTGAGCATTTGTCATAAACTTTTTTAAAATGTGAAATGCCACGGTTCTTTTGCCTGATCGAATCGGGTACATTATAGTCCAGACGGAAATACAGGCATTTTTGAATGTACAGATCTTCAGCCTGAGAATCTTTTAGCCCGGCAGCACTTTTCAGATCATTACAAAACCCGCAGCTATCACCCAGGTAGTAATATGCCATGGACCTGTTGAAATAGGTATCAACATTTGGATCCTCCTCCAGTGACAGTGTGAACTGGTTTACAGCCTCCTGATAGGCCTTCAGTTCGAGGGCCTTTACCCCTAATTTAAAGCTTTTATCAGCATTTTTATGCTGGCTGAAAACAACAAGGGCTTGTATAATCAAACATAATGCGAATAGTTCTTTTTTCATAAACAGGGCTCAGATTCAAATGATTAGCAGAAATATTGATTTCTTTGTAAATAACAGATTATTTTCCGACTTACCAATATAGTTATCCTTGCAGTATAAAGGAAACAGGCATATTAAAAAGAACTTTAAACGGTTTACCTTTTCTTGTTCCTGGTTTCCATTTTGGCATCATTTTAACAACTTTTATTGCTTCATTGCTTAGAATATCAGATGGACTTAACAGTACTTTGATATCGGCAATAGTTCCATCAGTATCTACGTAAAAAGAAATATATACTATACCTTGAATCCCATTCCTGGTTGCTTTCTCAGGATATACTATGTTATTGGCCATAAACATATTACGGGCATTTTCTCCTCCTGGAAATTCAGGGAGTACTACATATATGCTCATAATAGGTTGTCCTTTTTGGTTATAATGAAAACAACTTGCTTCTTCTGCGCATTTTGAAAACGTACGCCGAGTATAACTGTATCCTGGAAATTCTTCGTAAATTGAATCAACTGCAAGTTTTACAGTATCAGAAAAAGTACATTTCTTACTATATAATTTTTCGGACTCCTCATCTAAGAGCATAGATGCGTTATGCAAATCAAGGCAGAATTTGCAACTATCACCAAGGTAGTAATATGCCACAGATCGGTTAAAATATGAGTTTGCAGTAGGTTTTTCTTCAATGGAAAGTGTCAGAAAAGAAATAGCATCCTGATATCTTTTATCTTCCAATGCTTTTGTTCCTAATTGGTAATTTTGAATTGAATTGCCAGGCTGTCCATAGATATAAAGAGTAAGAAAAAATGTAAGTAATAGAAAGAATGATTTTCTCATGTGTTAGTCTTATTAATTTATGCAGGTATATCTAAATGAAATTTCGTTATTTATTTAAGTATTCCCTTCTGATTCAATGCCTGCTGGTATTTGGCAGCATTTACCAGATGTTCGTTCATGGTAACAGCAAAATTATGATAGCCCGAAAAATCTTCACGGGCGCAGAAATACATATAATTATGTTGCCTGTAGTTCAGAACTGCATCAATGGATGAAATAGAGGGTAAACAAATTGGACCCGGAGGTAATCCGAAATATAAATAAGTGTTATAAGGCGAATCTATCGTTTTGTAAACATTGAGTACCCGTTTGATGCTGAAATCCCCCAGAACATATACCAGTGTCGGGTCAGCCTGAAGTAGCCATCCGTCGCGTAAACGGTTTAAGTACACCCCAGCCACATCTGGTTTTTCGTCATTCTGGTTGGTCTCTTTCTCTACAATGGATGCAAGTGTAATAGCTTCCAGCTCCGTAAGTCTCATTTCTTTCAGTCTGTTTCTTCGTTTTTCGGTCCAGAAAGCCTTGTATTCCTTATTCATCCTCTCCATAAACTTTTCGGCTGTAATATCCCAGTACACTTCATAAGTGTTCGGAATAAACATGCTTATCACATTTGAAGGTGTAAATCCAAATTTTTTCAGATAATCGGCATCGTCGAGCAGTTTCAGCAACGAAACAGAATCAGTTTCCAATTGTTCGGAAATATGCCCGGCAAGTTCTTCCTTGATGCGGATATTGTTAAACACCAATTTAACAGGATCCTGTTGTTTGGCCCGAAGTTTTGTGATTATCTGCCTGTTGCTCATTCCTTCTTTCAGTATATAATGCCCTGGTTTAATATGCCCCGGATATTTCATAAAGCCTGCAAGCCGTTCAAATGAAGCCCTGTGGATAATTGTGCCATTTTTGTAAAGTACTTGTTTCACATCATCCCAGGTTGAACCTGATTTAATATTAAATGCAAAGGAAGGCTGACCGTTTAACCAAACGTTTGGTTTGTAAATCATCCTGTAACCAATGTACCCGGCGATAGCTCCACCCAGCACTAAAACTGTAAAAAGTGTTAAAATAATCTGCTTTCTGCGGGAGCGGTTTTTTTCGCGTTTTATCCGGCTTGAATAGTAGTTTGCCATAGTTTCAGGTCTTTTAGCGTTTATAGTAGGACATTTTTGTGTATTGCCATTATCACTTTCTGCTTTGATTCACGGCAATTTGAGTATCATTTACTGGATAATCTATTCCTTGTTATTCACTTTTACTTCAATTTTGGATTGATCAGCTGAAATGTCAATTCATCGCTCCATTGTCCTTCGCGAAATAACCAATCCTTTTTACGTCCGCATTCAACAAAACCTGCTTTCGTAAACAAGCGGATACTTTCCTTGTTGCTTTGCTCAATATTGCAATATACCTGGTGGAGGTTCAGTGTCAGGAAGCAGTACCCGGTAAGTAAAAGGAGTGCTTCGGTGGCATATCCGAGTTTTCTTGAAGACTCATCAATCAGTATTCCAATCCCGGCTCTCTTATGAAATGGATCGAAATCGAAAAGATCAATGCTTCCGACTGTGGTTGGAGCATTACCGGCTGAATGACAATCGATCATCAGCCTTAACTGTTTTGAAGAAAATATATCTTTATCTGCATTCAGCACAAACTGTTCTATGGCAAACCGGGAATAAGGAGTCAGAGTATTGCCCAAATGCCAGATTCTGGTATCATTTTCCCACCGGAAGATTATATCAACATCAGCCGGTTCAGGAGCTCTGAGTATCAGATTTGGACCAATCATACGTTTCAGATTTCTAATGTACCTTCGAAAACCAGCCTGGCCGGACCAGTAAGCTTTACATTTCGGATTGTATCATTATTTCGGTTGAAGCTTACATGTAGCCTGCCACCGGCAGTATTTACATAAAAAGCTTTGCCGCCATAGCTGAGTGAAGCTGCAATAGCCGATGCGGTAACCCCGGTTCCACACGAAAGGGTTTCGTCTTCTACCCCCTTTTCGTAGGTTCTCACATAAAGTTCGTTCTTCAGTATTTTGGCAAAATTCACATTGGTTCCATGTGGCTCATACCTGGCATCGAACCTCAGTGCACGTCCTTCTTCAATAATATCAATGTTATCGGGGTTGTCGACAAATTTCACTACATGATATGTCCCTGTATTCAGGTAGTATGAATTGTGATCCGTACTGTAAATAACAGGATCCTGCATATCCAGTTCAACTACCATGAGTGTTCCGTTGTTTTCGGTGATCCGGGCATGGTGTATTCCATCTGAAGCCATAAAACGGCATGTACTGTCAGTAATCCCCATATTATGGGCAAATGCGGTTATACACCTACCTCCGTTACCGCAAAATGTGGCATGACTGCCATCCGAATTGAAATATTCCATCCCGAAATCATATCCTTCGCTGCGTCGCACAAGTAAAACACCATCGGCACCAATGCCAAAATGTCTGTCGCAGAGTCGGCTGATCAGATGTTCGCTGACAGGAAACTGCAATCTGCGGTCATCGATCAGAATAAAATCGTTGCCGGTTCCTTCGTATTTACTGAATTGTAGAGTCATTTCGGTAACAAATTTAGTGTTTTCCTTGTCAATCTGTCAGATTGATTTATGAATATGACATTTTTTATACTGAGAAGCAAAAAGCGTTTCTGAATTATTCGGATTATGGATAGAATTTTACGAAAAGATGTAGGGTTAAAACATAGATAGTCAATATAATAGCTAAGAAATACAGTATAGGAGTCAGGAAATATGCCTAGAGTTAACATTAATTAACAAGGAAATAAAAACTAATGGTATTATCCTTGCGTTATGTTAGCTAAATCTGAAAATAGATTGAATTACTTATCTTAAAAACCATTAATAACAGTAACAAAAAAGGACGAAAAATGAAAAAGTACGCAGGTTATTTTCTTATGGCAGTATTAGGAGGGTTAATTTCTCTTGGAGGGTATGCTCTCATGCAGAAAAGTACTGGAAAGTTACAGGGGGTTCCACAGCAAACCACACCGGTTCAGCTCGCAAGCATGGCAGGTTCTCCTTCTGCCTATCCTGATTTTACAGTTCCGGCCAACAATTCAATTCATGCAGTGGTTCATATCAAGACTGAATATTCACGCAAAAACAGTATGTATGATAACTTTTTCGATTTTCATGAATTTTTCGGTGAAAGCCCTTATGGTCAGCAAGGGCCTTTGCAAGGTGCAGGATCGGGAGTTATTATTTCGCCGGATGGTTATATAGTTACCAATAACCATGTGGTTCAGGATGCAAGCAGAATTGAAATTGTGCTCAACGATAAGCGATCCTATGAGGGTACCATTGTTGGAACCGATGCTTCCACTGACCTCGCAGTTGTAAAAGTTAAAGAAACCGGTCTTCCATTTCTAAACTATGGCAATTCGGATGAATTACAAATTGGCGAATGGGTTCTGGCAGTAGGGAATCCATTTAATCTGACAAGTACTGTAACTGCTGGTATAGTAAGTGCAAAAGCCAGAAATATTAATATTTTAGGTACGCCTGACGGAACTTCGATTGAATCTTTTATTCAGACTGATGCTGCCGTAAACCGTGGCAACAGTGGTGGAGCATTGGTTAATACCCGGGGTGAACTTGTGGGTATAAATGCTGCAATAGCCAGCGGTAATGGTTTTTATGCTGGTTATTCTTTTGCAATCCCTGTTAATATTGTAAAAAAGGTAGTCAGCGATCTGATTGATTACCGGGAAGTTCAACGCGCGTTTCTGGGCGTAAGCATTCGCGAAATCGACAGTAAATTTGCTGAAGAACAGGGGATTAAGGAATTGAAAGGCGTTTTTGTTTCGGAAGTTAATGAGGGAAGCGCAGCAAAAGATGCAGGTATCAGCAGAGGAGATGTGATAATTTCAGTGAATTCGGCTACTGTTAACAGTACTTCCGAATTACTGGAGCAGGTAAGTCGTTACAGACCGGGTGAAAAAGTGGTGGTTGTTGTTAACCGCGATGGCTCTGAAAAAACATTTAATGTAACTCTACGGAACCGTGAAGGTAATACCAGCCTTGTTGAAAATACAGCAAAGGATGTAATTCCTATGCTTGGTGCCAAAATGCAGGTAGCATCTGCTGATTTACAAAGGAAACTTGGTATTGATCATGGAGTTCAGGTGTCGGAATTGGGTGATGGTCTGCTTCGTAACGCTGGAATCAGGGAAGGATATGTTATCACGGAAATTGATAAAAAACCTGTAAGAAATGTAGATGATGTAAGTAAAATCCTATCGAACAAAAATGGTGGTGTATTGCTCGAAGGTGTTTACCCTAACCGGGTACGGGCATATTATGGTTTCGGATTAAACTAATATGGGTTTACCCTGAAATAAATACAATCACTGTTTGATTGTTGAAAACAAACAATGAATTTCTTTGTTTGTATATAAAGAAAGCAAACGGGTGTTTATTCCGTTGGATTGAGTGCCTGAGAAATAGCTGGTTCACTGTATTATTTTACAGTGAACGGGCAGTTAAAGAGAAATCGTCATGAGACAATTAAAAATAACCAAGTCCATTACCAATCGCGAGACTGCTTCACTTGATAAATATCTTCAGGATATTGGAAAGGAAGCACTTATTACCGCAGATGAGGAGGTTGAACTGGCACGTAAAATCAGGGCTGGAGATCAAAAGGCTCTTGATAAACTGTGCAGGGCTAACCTGAGGTTTGTTGTATCAGTTGCAAAACAATACCAGAACCAGGGGCTAAGTCTGCCTGACCTTATCAACGAAGGGAATGTCGGCCTTATAAAAGCAGGACAACGTTTCGACGAAACACGTGGTTTTAAATTTATCTCCTATGCTGTTTGGTGGATACGGCAAGCAATTCTTCAGGCTCTGGCGGAACAGTCGCGTATAGTAAGGCTCCCTTTAAATCAGGTTGGCTCTCTCAATAAAATTAAAAAGGAAACTTCACGACTGGAGCAGGTGTTCGAACGTCCACCTTCGGCTGAGGAATTAGCTGAAGCACTCGAAATACCCGGTTACAAAATTGATGCAGCACTTCGTATTACAACCAGGTATGTATCGATGGATGCGCCGTTGGTTGATGATGAGGATACCAAATTTATTGATGTATTCATAGACGAAGATTCGCCTTACACGGATGCTGGATTGATGAAGGAATCATTGTCGCTCGAGATTCAGCGTTCCCTTTCCACTCTTACTGAGAAGGAAAGGGATGTTGTAAATTTATATTATGGAATTGGAATTCCTCACGGATTAACCCTCGAAGAGATTGCTGATAAATTTGATCTTACCCGTGAAAGGGTTCGCCAGATAAAGGAAAAAGCAATCCGTAGGCTTAAGCATAACTCGAGAAACAAATTGCTTAAATCGTACCTGGGAGAATGAAACCGGCCTTGCAATTGAATTAATTTCAAATGCATCCGGCTGTTGTTATGCACTTTTCAATACTTCGAAACTTTAATTTTGAGGTTTAATTCCTTCTGATATTTATGTACTAGTAACTGCCTGATATAAATCAGGCTTTTTTTTTACTAATTTACAAGGAATTCATGGTTGTGATTTGTAATTTTGCACGGGATTTTAAAATCCGTATCAAATCCGTTGTATTTTATTTTGGGTATATATAATACCTGATCTAAAAGCATTTGCTTAAGCCGTCGGATCAAATCTATTATACCCGCTTCAACATGTCCGAAACAAAGTACATTTTTACTACCGGAGGAGTAGCCTCTTCACTTGGAAAAGGGATTATCAGTTCATCACTGGCAAAGCTCTTAATTGCCCGCGGTTTCAGGGTTGCAATCCAGAAACTTGATCCTTACATCAACATCGATCCGGGTACACTTAATCCATACGAGCATGGTGAGTGCTTTGTAACTGACGATGGTGCCGAAACAGATCTCGACCTTGGACACTACGAACGATTCACAAATGTCCGTACTTCACAGGCTAACAATGTTACAACCGGTCGCATATACCAGGCCGTTATCGATAAAGAAAGACGCGGTGATTATCTGGGTGAAACAGTACAGGTTATTCCTCATATTACGGATGAAATCAAGCACAGGATTCAGTTACTGGGAGCCAGTGGTAATTACGATTTTGTGATTACCGAAATAGGAGGGACTGTTGGTGATATTGAATCACTTCCCTATATTGAATCCGTAAGGCAGATGAAATGGGAATTGGGTAACCGCTGCCTGGTAATACACCTGACTCTGGTACCATACCTTTCGTCTTCAGGTGAGCTGAAAACCAAGCCTACCCAGCATTCTGTTAAAATGCTACTCGAATCGGGAGTTCAGCCCGATGTGATTGTCTGCCGTACCGAAAAACACTTATCACAGGCAATCCGTAATAAAATTGCATTGTTTTGCAACGTTAACCCTTCAGCAGTAATTGAGTCACTGGATGTTGAGACAATTTACGATGTTCCCCTGCTGATGCGCGACGAAAGGCTCGACCAGGTGGTTCTGGAGAAAATGCAGGTGCCTATCCGCAAACAGCCTGACCTCGCCCGATGGGAGGAATTTGTTCATAAACTGAAGCATCCTGTAGGTGAAGTTCAGATCGGTCTTGTAGGTAAATATGTTGAATTAAGAGATGCCTATAAGTCAATTACCGAATCATTTATTCATGCGGGTGCCGAGAATCAGTATAAAGTGGATCTTAAGATGATTCATTCCGAGTCCATCAACGAGAGCACTTCCAAACATCTACTTAAAGATCTGGATGGAATCCTGGTTGCCCCCGGATTTGGCGCAAGGGGAATAGAAGGGAAAATAATTGCCATCCGATATGCACGTGAAAATAAAATACCGTTTCTCGGAATCTGCCTGGGTATGCAATGTGCAGTAATTGAATTCGGACGGAATGTACTAGGGTATAAAGATGCTCATTCCGTTGAGATGAACCCTGCGACACCCTATCCTGTTATTGATATTATGGAGGAACAAAAGAAGGTAGATAAAAAGGGCGGAACAATGAGACTCGGATCATACCCCTGCACCTTAAAACCTGGCACCAAGATATGGGATGTATACCAAACCAAAGAAATAGTGGAGCGTCACAGGCATAGATATGAATTCAACAACAAATACCTGGCTGAATACGAAAATGCCGGTATGATTCCTGTTGGAATCAATGTTCAGAATGATCTTGTGGAAATTATTGAGCTTAAGAATCACCCCTGGTTTATCGCAGTTCAGTTCCATCCCGAATATAAAAGTACTGTTGCATCACCACATCCGCTTTTTGTTCATTTTGTGCAGGCAGCTATACAGTACAAAAAAAATCAATCAAAATAAACTTTAAGGCAATACAGGCAATATTGTAGCATTGTCAGTGAGACCTGTTCCGCTAACTCCTGATTAGTAACCCTGTGCTAATGCAACATTTTGTATCTTTGCCACCCCGTATTTCATTGATTTTTCGATAAAATACTGATTATCAGTATTGAATTGGAGAATTTATCTGAATAAAATAATTAAATACATACATTTTTAAATGAGTAAGAATAATATACTTGGCCTGGTAATCATTGTCGGATTGTTGATTGGATATAGTCTTTGGATGACTCCATCGAAAGAAGAAATGGCTGCAGCCAAAAGAAAAAGTGACTCCATCAGTCAGATTCAGCGTGGCGATTCCTTAGCTGATGCCATGGCTGAAATGGTAAAGAAAGTTGCAGCCGATTCTTTAGCCAGATTAGCTCCGGCAGCTGCAGTTGTTCAGGATACTGATTCAACGGCAAAAGGATTTGCTGTTAGTTCGAAAAGCGAAGAGAAGTTTTACACCCTGGAAAGCGATTTGCTTAAACTGAAAATCTCAGCTCGTGGTGGGCGTATCTGGTCAGTTCAGTTAAAGGATTATCAAACTTTTGATTCTCTGCCACTTGTGCTTTTTAAAGGTGATTCATCCAAATTTGGTTTTGAATTTAACACAGAAGATTTGCGTACACTTAATACCGGTGACCTGATTTTTGTACCTGCCGGAATAAACACAAAGGACTCAATTAAAGTTTCCGGAAAAGATTCGGTGCAGTTTGCCATGCGTATTTATCCGGGTAATGCTGATACCGCAACTGCCAAAAGTTATATTGAATATGTATACACCTTGAAAGGTGACGACTATCTGGTAGGCTACAAGGTCAATTTTGTCGGGATGAAAGGATATATCGCTCAGAATACACGCGATATGTCATTGATCTGGAACACAACACTTCTGCAACAGGAGAAAAGCCTGAAAACTGAGCAGACGCAATCGACCATTCATTACATGGATATGACAGGTGAGGTTGATTATCTGAGTGAAACCAAGGATGCAAAGGAGAGGATTTCAACTGCCGTTAAATGGGTATCTTTCAAGCAGCAGTTCTTCTCGGCCACCCTTATTGCCGAAGATAAATTTGAGAGCACTGATATTGAGACTGTAGGTTTTCCTGAAGATAATAAAGATCGTAATGTAAAATCAATGCGATCGGCCTATATACTTCCTTTCAGCCTCGAAGGAGATCAAAGCTATGATCTGAATTGGTATTTTGGTCCAAACAAATATAAAGTGCTCAGACAATACGATCTGAACCTTGAACGTCAGATCCCTCTGGGCTGGAGTTTCTTCCTGATGCAGTGGATTAACCGTTTTGCTGTTATTCCGGTGTTTAACTGGCTGGAGTCAACAAGCATGAGCTATGGTATTATTATCCTGATCCTTACTATACTACTGAAAATTGTACTCTTTCCTATTGCATGGAAGACCTACATTTCGTCAGCTAAGATGAGGATATTGAAGCCTGAAATTGAAGAAATCGGTGCAAAATTCCCCAAGAAGGAGGATGCCATGAAGAAACAGCAGGCAACTATGGCACTATACAAGAAAGCAGGTGTAAATCCTATGGCTGGCTGTGTTCCCATGTTGCTTCAATTCCCGATACTTATTGCATTATTCAGGTTTTTCCCGGCGGCTTTTGAATTGCGGCAACAATCTTTCCTTTGGGCTACCGATTTGTCGAGTTATGATTCCATTTATTCCTGGACTACACAAATACCTCTTTTAAGCACGTATTACGGGAATCATATCAGTTTGTTCACATTGCTGATGACCATTTCGACCATCATGTACACCAAGATGAATAATGATATGATGGGTTCGACCCAGCAGATGCCGGGGATGAAAACCATGATGTACCTCATGCCGATCATGTTCCTTGGTTTCTTTAACAACTTCTCAGCCGGCTTAAGTTATTACTATATGCTGGCTAACCTTTTCACATTTGCCCAGATGTTTGTGATCCGTCGTTTTGTAAATGAGGATAAACTGCATAAACGCATACAGGAAAATAAAGCGAAGCCTGTTAAGAAATCAACATTCCAGAAAAAACTGGAAGAAATGACAAAACAGCAACAGCAAAAATCGCTGAGGAAATAATCTGGGTTTCGGAAGTTCCGGATTATAACTATCAGAAAAATATAAATCCGCAGTCAGACAGCTTGGTCTAACTGCGGATTTTTTTGTTAAACCTTTCGATTATTGATTCGATGCCAGACACATATTTGCCAGCCGGTAGAGCAGGCGGGCTCCGACATTTGCATCCCATTCGTCGTCACCGGGAGCTATTTCATTGAGGTCGAAACCGATAATTTTTCGTCCTGAACCCACAAGCTTTTCAATAAGGTACAAGGCCTGTTCCAACTCTAAGCCTCCGGGTACAGGCGTTCCGGTATTAGGGCATAACTTCGGGTCAAGTCCGTCGATGTCAAAACTCAGATAGATCTTCTCCGGAAGTAAGTCAATAATATTGTCGCATATTGCTGACCAGCTTTTGCCGGTGTATTGTTGTTGTTTAATATCCCTGTCAAAGAAGGTTGAAATACGGTCGTCGGAATTAATAAGGTTTAACTCTGCTTCACAATAATCGCGGATTCCTACCTGAACAAGATGTGTTACCTGGTGAATTTTAATTGCATTATACATAATTGATGCATGCGAAAACTCAAATCCTTCGTAGGCTTTGCGCAAATCGGCATGTGCGTCGATATGAAGAATTCCGAAACCTGAATTTTTTTCAGCCAGAGCCTGAATCAGGCCCAGAGGAGTGCTATGGTCGCCACCAAGCAGGGCCACCTTTTTGTTCATGTTTAACAAGGTAAGCGATTCATTTCTGACCCATTCATTTAACTTCCTGCATTCCTGGTTGAGGGCGTTAAGAGTCGAAAGCATTGCTGAATCTTCTTCAGGATTATGTCCCTGCGACAACTTGTTTATATATTCTTCAGACTTCTGTCGGAGTGAATGACTCTTTTCACCTATTTCCTGGTCAATTTCTTTCATCGCAATGCCGAGTTTCCAGGCATTGGCAATGTAAGGATCGTATAAATCAACCTGGTAGGAGGCTTCAAGAATAGCAGCCGGGGCAAGCGCAGTACCGGCCTGGTACGAAACGGTAACTTCCCATGGAACGGGCAGTATAACAAGGTTCGCTTCGTATGCGTCGAAGGGTAGTCCGTAAATATTGCCATTGGTGTCGCCCATTCCATTGGGATCAAAGGCTGCAATTTTATCTTTCAGATCCATAAGTTGGATTTTTTAGTGGTAAAACTACGAAAAAGAATGAGGTTTAATGAAAGTTGGAATTCTGAGGGGAATTTACTTTGATAAACCGATTGTAATCTGTATACTATCAACGAATTCCGGATAGCTCTTTTAGAAATAATTCCATTCCCTGCATTTTAGCACTATCGAGTGTATAACTGATATCGTTGTTCAGGTACGAAATAAGCTGCTGTTCGGTAATATGAAGTTTTTCGGCAATAACAACTGATTCAGCTCGATGCTCTACTCCCCAGCCAAGCGCAGCCTGAAAAGATGCCTTGAAGCTATCAGTAAGTGGTTTACGCGAAATCCATACAGCAAATACGAAAGGTAAACCGGTATATTTAATCCATTCACCGGCAAGGTCGTAACAAAAAGGGTATTGCCGGCACATCCCGAATGTTTTATCGCCTATGAGTACCATTCCTTCAGTCAGGTCCGGATTTCCTTTCAGTTCAGTAAGGCTCTTCCATTCTGGATGAATATTCCAGTATTTATTTGCCAAAACTTTAACAAGGCTCACTGAAGTGCGGCTGTCAGTATCAAGGTATATGGTTGTAATATCAGACAGTGACGAATTTGAAAGAAGTAAAACAGATTTTACATCTCTGACAGCACCAATACACAAACTGCTTGCTAAATGATATTCCGGTATCAAAGGCAATGCCCCTACAGGTATAAGCCCGATATCAGCTTCTTCGGAAATTATTTTTCGTGCACATTCCGATGGAACATCAAGGCTGAGTTCAAATCCTGATAATAGATCTGAGCGGGTAAGTCCGTAAATAAACGGCAAAGTGTTGTAATAGGAGACAGCAGTAATTCGGGTTGGATTCATGAGGGCGAAATTATAAAAAAAGAGATAATGTGTCAGAAAAACGAATTTGTCCGGGGAATTGTTTTGACTTTTTGAAAGAATAATTTCCTGAATCAGCTTTATTTCTTACCAATTGCAAAAGTTTAATTTTTACACAATCTCTCTGCTGAAGGTATAAAATTAATTCCTACCTTTGCACCCCATTTTAGCAGAGCATTGCCAGGCTTTTCCGGTAAGCCGGACAATGTATCAGGCTATAAATCAACTTAATGTTAAACCGGCCGAACCGGAAGGCCACATTTAGATTATAATTATGAGTGACGACGTTAAAGTTAACGACGAAATTAACAATGTTGAAGAAACAGCTGAAGTAACTGCCAGTGAGGTAGTTGCCGAAGTACCAGTTGCTGAAGCAGAAACAGTTGTTGAAACAGCTGTTGCTGAAGTTGAAGAAGTAGTTGCCCCAGAAGAAGTAGTTGCAGCAGAAGAAGTTGCAGAAACTGTAGTTGCTGAGGTAGCAGAGGTAGAAGAAGTTGCTGAAGTAAAGGAAGTAGTTGCAGAAGCCCCGAAAGCTCCCAAGGCTCCGGAAGCACCTGTTGCACCTGTTGATTTTGACTGGAATGCTATCGGAAAAAAGCACGAATCATATGCTCCTGCTGACCGTAAGCGTTTAGAAGACATTTATGACAAAACCTTAAGTTCAATCGGTGATCACGAAGTTCTCGAAGGATTGGTTGTAGGGCTCACAAGCCGCGAAGTAGTTGTAAACATCGGATTTAAATCGGATGGTGTAATTGCTGTATCGGAAGTGCGTTATAACCCTGATCTGCGTGTAGGCGATAAAATCGAGGTATATGTCGAAAATCAGGAAGATATGGGTGGACAGCTTCAGCTTTCACACAAAAAAGCCCGTATTCTCCGTTCATGGGAGCGTGTTAATTCCGCTTTCGAAACACAGGAAATTATCAATGGTTTTGTAAAATGCCGCACCAAAGGTGGTCTTATTGTTGATATATTCGGCATCGAGGCCTTCCTTCCGGGATCACAAATTGACGTTAAGCCTATTCGCGACTACGATCAGTATGTTGAGAAGGTCATGGAATTCAAAATCGTTAAGATCAATCATGAATACAAAAACGTGGTTGTTTCGCACAAGGCCCTTATCGAAGACGAACTTGAGGCTCAGAAGATCGAGATTATTTCGAAACTCGAAAAAGGTCAGGTTCTTGAAGGAATTGTTAAAAATATCACTTCATACGGTGTATTTATCGACCTTGGTGGTGTTGACGGACTTATCCACATCACCGACCTATCATGGGGCCGTATCAATCATCCTGAAGAAATCGTTCAGCTAGATCAGAAGATCAATGTTGTTATCCTCGATTTTGATGAGAACAAAAAACGTATCGCACTTGGTCTCAAACAACTCAGTGCACATCCATGGGATTCGCTCCGCGAAGATCTTAAGGTTGGCGATAAAATCACAGGCCGCGTAGTAGTTATTGCTGATTACGGTGCTTTTGTTGAAATCGCTCCTGGTGTAGAAGGTTTGATACACGTATCAGAAATGTCGTGGAGCCAGCATCTGCGCACAGCTCAGGACTTCCTGAAAGTTAGTGATCAGATCGAAGCAGTTGTTCTTACCCTCGACCGCGATGATCGTAAAATGTCACTTGGTATCAAACAACTCATTCCGGATCCATGGACTGACATCGTTTCGAAATACCCTGTTAATTCGCGCCACACTGCTACCGTTCGCAACTTTACCAACTTTGGTATTTTTGTTGAACTTGAAGAAGGTGTTGATGGTCTGATACATATCAGCGATCTTTCGTGGAGTAAAAAGATCAAACATCCGGCAGAATTCACCAAAATCGGAGAAACTATTGATGTAGTTGTTCTTGATGTTGATGTTGAAAATCGTCGTTTGAGCCTTGGTCACAAACAACTCGAAGAAAATCCATGGGATGTATTCGAAAGTATTTTCACTACCGGTTCAGTTCATAAAGGTACTGTTGTAAGCTCATCTGATAAAGGTGTTGTTGTAGCTTTGCCATACGGTGTTGAAGGTTTTGCTCCTACACGTCATGCACAGAAAGAAGATGGTTCGAACCTGCAGGTTGATGAAGCCCAGGATTTTAAAGTAATCGAATTCTCGAAAGAGAACAAGAAAATCATTCTTTCGCATGCTAAGATGCATCAGGATGCTAAAGCTGCTGACAGAGTAAAAGAAGATAAAAAAGAGGAAAGCGCTGAAATGACTACCAAACGCGCAGTGAAAAAAATCAAGGACAACCTTGAAAAAACCACCCTCGGTGATCTCGATGCTCTTGCCAACCTGAAAGCCTCAATGGAAAGAAAAGAAGAAGAAGACAAGAAATAATCTTCTGAATCTTTATCATACAATCAAGCCGGTATAGTTCGCACTGTCCGGCTTGATTTTTTGTATTTTTTTTAAAGTTGAAAGTTAGTGCTATCAGGCACTTCGAAACCACAATTAAAAATGCTTCCTTTTAATCTGACCATTCTTGGCTGCAGCTCTGCTACTCCAACATCGGATCGAAACTCAACTTCCCAGCTACTTAGTCATGGAGATAAATTGTTTCTGATCGACTGTGGTGAAGGTACTCAAGTATCGCTCCGAAGAATGCATATTCACTTTCAGCGGATAAAGCATATCTTTATCAGTCATTTGCATGGTGATCATTTTTATGGACTTATAGGGCTTATATCTTCCATGCATTTGTTAGGCCGAACAAAGCCTTTGCATGTTTACGGACCTCCGGAACTCATTCAAATAATTGATCTTCAGTTACAGGCCTCACTTACAAATCTTCTTTATACCCTGGATTTTCATCCAACTCAAGCCGAAAGAGCAGAAATTCTCTTCGAAGATGAAACTATGATAATCAGCAGTTTCCCTATGCTGCATCGTATTCCGACAACTGGTTTTATTTTCATGGAGAAACCCTATGAACGGCGTATCCGTAAAGAGATGATCGGACAGCTTCAAATACCTGTTCACCTGCTTCCACAAATTAAGTCAGGTGCTGATTTTGTAGCTGATGATGGTACTGTTTACCCCAATCATATGTTAACTTCTGAATCACCCTCACCACGGAGCTATGCATTTTGTTCGGATACAGCCTATTTTGAGGATATTATTCCCATAATTAAGGGTGCCGATCTTTTGTACCACGAAACAACTTTTATGAATAACAGGGGTGTTAATGCTTCTGAGAAATTTCATTCCACCACAGGTCAGGCTGCTACAATAGCAGTCAAAGCAGAAGTTAAGAAATTGATCATTGGTCACTATTCGGCGCGTTATGACGATCTGCAACCTCTACTTGACGAAGCAAAAGCTGTTTTTGCTGACACCGAACTTGGCATTGACGGTGCCACCTTCGAAATCTAAACTTAAAATTACATCAGATTTTACTTTTCGGCGGTTTTGGTATTGTAAATGATATCAAGTAATCCCTGTGATGCCTTATCTCCACCCAGTTCCCAGAACATCACTCCTCCAAGTTTATTCTTTTTAACATAGTGAACCTTAAGACGTACAGATTCTTCATTGTCATAGGTGGCAAATGTTCTGGTGGCAGAATTATAGGCATAAGGTGCCATTGCTATATCGTCCCAGTATTGAGTATAACCTGATTCAGTCCCCAGTTTTTTATCAAAATCCTTGTAGATTAAATAACCACTGAACTTGCCGCTCTGGTAAAGCCCGTTGTTATCTGGTCCCACATCGCTGTATAATCGGGCATAAAAGGCAAGTCCGATAACAACCTTATTCATGGGTACACCTATGGAATCGAGATACCTGATTGCGAAGTCGGTAGACTCGGATTGTTCTGAGGTAGAGAATAGTGAAGTCAGATGCCCTGTCCGTTTGCTGTAGCCGTTCACAAGATCGTACGTCATCAGGTTAACGTAATCCAGTTCAGGCATCACTTTTTCCCATTCAACCGATTTATTCAGGAATTCCCCGAAACCTCCGGCTGCAAAGCTCAGTTCATAAACATTTCCGAATGTTAATCGCAGGAGTTTTACCAACAAAGTAAAATTCGTTCTGTCTTCAGGCATATATTTATATCCGGGATTCGATGCAATGGCCGGGTACTCCCAGTCGAGATCGAGCCCATCAGCATGGTAAAATTGTAATAGTTGCAACACCGATTGCGCAAATTCCTGTCTGCCTGTTTCTGTATTAAATACATCAGTACAGGTGGGACAACCACCCCAGCCTCCCAGCGACAGGATTATTTTCAAATCAGGATTGTTTTTCTTCAAATGTACAAGTTTTGTGATCGCCAGGCTGTCGTTGGCATTATCAACTACCAGTTTGTTTTCTTTCAGATGCAGAAAACTATAAATTATATGGGTGAGCTGTGCTGTATTATAGTTTGTGATATCTGAACCATCGCCCATGTAATAACCTATTACAGCCATAGGCTTTTCCGTTGTCTGGCAGTGAAGAGCTTTGCTGATGGTTACAGCAGCAACAAACAGAGTAAGGAAAAGAGTTTTTGTTATAGCTGAGTTAAGCATTTTTTAAAAATCAGTTTTAGTGCAATCAGTTGATTTGTTATGCTGAATGATCATCATATAAAGAAATGAATTCGAAGGAGTTGGTCGTCCAGTTCATAAATTTCAGGAAATCTCTCCATTCAACGATGATGGAAGCCGTGTTTATACATGGATGAAAGCTGATTTTTGAGCTTTTGCAAAGGTTTTGATCAAGGTAAACATGTACATGGTGATCAGTGTCGTTTATCAATCCAAAAGGAGTAACTGACCCAGGTGTAACACCCAGATATTTCATCATGCGCTGATCCGAAGCAAATGAGAGTTTGCCTTGCTTAAGCTGTTTTTCCAGACTGTGAATACCCATCTGTTGCGAATGTTCCAGTACAACCAGATAATGCTTATTCCCTTTGTGATTTCTGAAAAACAGATTTTTGCAATGAGTTGAATCAAGGTCTTTCCAGTATTTTATTGCCTCTTCAATTGTAGGTGCCGGAGGGTGTTCGTGATATTCGAATGGAATTGCAAGTAAGGAAAGTAGTTCGTAAAGTTTAGGGTCACCATTCATGGATTGTAAAAATCAATTCTACTAAAATGTAAATTTTTAGCTTTTTCAGGGTTTTCTAAGCCCCTAATCAATCTAATTTGAGCTCGTTTTCTTCGAGGGTAAAATTATAGTATTCGGAAAAATATTGCTGAGAGCTCTGAAAAGCGGCATCGTATTTTGCTTCATCTTCGGTAATTGTGGTCAGTATTCTGTTCATTTTTTCGCTATCTGGTGCTTCAGCGTATATTTCATCGATCAACTCCTTGTACGAAGTTGACATTATGAGTTTATAAAAGCTAAACAGATCTATTGCTGACGCAGTTAAACCTGAATCCGGATCAATAGGTTTCAGATTTTGAAGGTTATTAACAGCTTCCTCTACCACACCCGTCAGAATGCTGAGTTCTGTTAATGCCTGCGTTTTAAATGAGCTATCATTTGTTACGATCGAAATAAGTACTTTCAATTCGCTTCCAATTGAGTTTTGTTGGTTAATGATATAATCATTGTATTCAACAGGGTTAGAAATAACTTTTAACTGGGATTTCTGGCCTGTTGCTTCAAATGACAGGAAGAGCAAAAAGTTTAAAGCAAGTAAATAAAGACTCTGTTTCATAAGGTTTATCAGTTTTTACAAAATTATAGAAAAAAAAAGCACAGAAGCACCTGCAGATTTAATTGAAAACGAATAACAATATTTATCCGTTTTTGTTAGTTAAATCATTAAATATAATACCTTTGCAGACCTATTTGCCAATAAAACAGATTGGTAATAAGTATCAGGAAATCAAATAAGTACAGAATTATTAAACTCTTCTTTTTTTTATACAATGGAAATTACCAGGGAAATTACCGGCGATTTGACCGCTACCATTAAAATGGTGATCAGTCCGGCTGATCATGAGAGCAGTGTAAGCAAAATTTTAAAAGACTACCAGCGTAAAGCCAATGTTCCGGGTTTCAGGCCTGGTCATGTGCCATTCGGAATGATCAAGAAATTATACGGAGGAGCAGTATTTGCTGAAGAAGTGAATAAACTGGTTTCCGATAAGCTGCATCAATACATATTGGATGAAAAACTCGATATACTCGGTCAACCACTTCCCAATACATCCCTAACCCCTGAATTTGACTGGAAAGAGGGTCAGGATATCGAATTCTACTTCGATCTAGGTCTTTCCCCGGCTTTCGACGTAGTTTTGGATGAGAATATAGCAGTCGATTATCATGTCATTAAAGTGGATGATTCGATGGTTGACAAATACCTGGATGATATGCGTCAGCGTTTCGGAACAATGACAAACCCCGAGGTAGCTGGTGAAAAGGATGTTCTTTACGGTGATTTCGCGCAGCTTGATACTGACGGCAACATTCTTGAAGATGGGATTTCACATTCATCGAAAGTAGCTGTTGATATGATTTCTGACAAAGAAATAAACGCTAAACTAATAGGTTCAAAAGTAGGTGACATAGTAGTTTTTAATCCGTTAAAAGCAACCGGGAATAGCATAGAAGCGGCTGCTATGCTTGGTGTTAAGAAAGAAGAGATCGAAGGCCTTGAATCGGATTTTTCCTTTACTATTCAGGAAATCAGCACTATGAGCCCTGCTGATATGAATGAGGAATTCTATGATAAAGTCTTCCCTGGAATGGGTATTACAACTGAAGAGGACTTCCGTAAGTCAGTTCGTGATGAATCGGAAAAAGCTTTTGTTGCTGACAGTGATCACCTGTTCTCGCATCATATGCAGGAAAAACTGGTTGATTCAGTTCAGATAAATCTTCCTGATGAATTTATGAAACGGTGGCTTTTGGAGAGCAACGAAGGTAAACTTACTGCTGAGGAAATCGACCGCGATTACGATAAATATGTGGAAGGAATGAAATGGCAGTTGATTGAAAATAAGATAATCATCGAGGCCGGTATTGAGGTAGCTGATCAGGAAATAAAAGATTACGTAAAGGATTATTACCTCCAGGGCTGGCGCACCATGCAGTTAACTGACGACCTACTCGAACGGCTCGAAACTATTGCTGATTCATTCATTAAAGATAAGCCTAAAGAAGTACGCCGTATTGTTGAATCTCTTTATGCACAGCGGGTTTCAGCTTTTGTTAAATCGAAAGTGAAATTGGTTGAAAAGGAAATTTCTTACGACGAATTTGTTAAATTAGACGCTGAAAAACACTAAAATATGAACATGCACAACGAATTCCGCAAATATGCCGTTCAGCACCGGGGCATCAGCAGTACCAGTCTCAACAGGTATTCATCGGTTTATGGCAATTATATTTCACCTACTATCATTGAAGAACGTCAGCTTAACATCGCAACTATGGATGTATTCTCACGTCTGATGATGGATAGGATTATCTTTCTGGGTGTACCTATCGATGAATACGTCGCCAATATTATTCAGGCACAGTTGCTTTTTCTCGAATCAGTTGACTCCAAGCGCGATATTCAGATTTATCTGAATACTCCCGGAGGATCAGTATATGCTGGTTTAGGTATTTATGATACCATGCAGTATATCGCTCCCGATGTAGCAACCATATGTACAGGAATGGCCGCTTCGATGGGAGCTGTCCTGTTGTGTGCAGGCGAAAAGGGTAAACGTACTGCTCTAAGGCATTCGCGCATACTTATTCACCAGCCAATGGGCGGTGCCGAAGGTCAGGCATCGGACATCGAAATCACTACCCGCGAAATTCTGAAACTAAAAAAGGAATTGTACGATATTATTGCAACCCATAGCGGGCAGCCTTTCAAAAAAATCGAGAAAGATTCTGATCGCGACTACTGGATGACAGCAGAGGAGGCAAAAGCATATGGAATGATTGATGAACTACTGGTACGGGAAGTAAAATAGCAGTGTTTCCATAACCAGACTTCCGGCAAAAGTAGAATTTTCTTAACTTTTGCCGGAATTTTTATAACTGCATTCAACTACTGTTATTATTAATACTTTTGCACTGAGGAACTTATATGGTCATTCTTCAAAAGAAAGACTATTTGAGTTTATAATTCAAAAATATGGCAAAGAAAGAAGAACGTTGTTCGTTTTGCGGACGTCCAAAAAAGGAAACCAATATATTGATTGCAGGTCTCGAAGCGCATATCTGTGATTATTGTATAGATCAGGCACGTGAAATTATGCGTGAAGAGGTTAAGCATACCGGGCATACTGAGAGCAAACCGCTCGAGACCCCAAAACCTCAGGAAATAAAAGCATATCTTGATAAATACGTTATTGGGCAGGATGATTCAAAACGCGTGTTGGCGGTAGCAGTTTACAACCATTTTAAGCGCATCAACCAGCCGGTTTCGAAATCGAAGGACGAAGTAGAGATTGACAAGTCGAATATTATTCTGGTGGGTGAAACCGGCACTGGTAAAACCTTGCTTGCCCGCACCATTGCCCGTCTGCTGCAGGTTCCATTCTGCATAGCTGATGCAACTGTGCTGACTGAAGCCGGGTATGTGGGTGAAGATGTTGAAAGCATACTTAGCCGGTTGCTTCAGGCTGCTGATTACAATGTTGCAGCCGCTGAAAAAGGCATCGTCTTTATTGATGAAATTGATAAAATATCACGCAAAAGTGATAATCCCTCAATTACACGCGATGTTTCGGGCGAAGGAGTACAACAGGCATTACTGAAATTACTCGAAGGTGCTGATGTGAATGTTCCACCCCAGGGTGGCCGCAAGCATCCGGAGCAGAAAATGATACTGGTGAATACCCGGAATATATTATTTATATCAGGAGGTGCATTCGATGGCATCGATAAAAAAATCGCTGCACGCATGCAGACCAATATTATCGGTTACTCGAATGACAGGGAGCGGGATGTGATTGATCGTCACAACCTGCTTCAGTATGTGGCACCGCAAGATCTTAAAAGCTTTGGTCTCATACCCGAGCTTGTTGGACGTTTCCCGGTGGTAACTTACCTGAACCCTCTTAACAGGGAAGTGCTTATAAGAATTCTTACCGAACCTCAGAATGCACTTATCAAGCAGTTTATCAAATTATTCGAGATGGATAATGTAAAACTGAGTTTCACTGACGATGTATTCGAGTATATCGTGGATAAAGCCCTGGAATTTAAAACAGGAGCGCGCGGTCTTCGTTCAATCCTTGAAGCCATTCTTACGGATGCTATGTTTGAAATTCCATCGCAGACCAGGCATACTGAACTGTTAATTGATCGTGCCTATGCAACGGATAAACTTGGAAAAACTAACCTGGCCCGGCTAAAGGTTGCCTGATTTTATTTTCCGACTTTTCAGGAAATAGCATTTAGGCTAAATTATTCCGCTTTTCATCGTTAGCAGCATGGCATAATTTTTGAATCGTTTCAGGAAAAACCTGTATTATGAGGTTCATTTGGGTTGGGTTACTCTCAATCATACCATTTCTGATTTCTGCTCAATCCAACAACATTTCGGAGGATTCTGCCGGTATGGCATATCCTGCTATCATAGTTGAAGGGGATACGGTTCCGGTTGTGTATATGGATAAAGTGCTGGTGCAGGGCGACAGGGCTTTTCGTAATTCGGCTGAGGCCCGTCAATGGGAACGCCTGGTAAAGAATGTTAAAAGAGCATATCCCTATGCCAAACTGGCGGGTATCAAGTTTAATGAGTACAACCAGAAGATGGCTGGTGTTAAAAACGAAAATGTCAGGAAGGCAATGATGAAACAGGCTGAGGATGAATTAAACGCTCAGTTTGGTGAGGAACTCAAGGAACTGACAATTACCCAGGGGAAAATATTGCTTAAATTAATTGACAGGCAAACAAGCAACTGCTCGTACGATATTGTTAGAGATTTCAGGGGAAAGTTCAGAGCATTTTTTTACCAGTCGTTCGCACGCTTGTTCGGATATAATCTTAAAGTGAAGTATGACCCTAAAGGGGAAGATGCAGATATTGAGCGTATTGTTCTGATGATAGAAAATGGAAGCATCTGAGGCTTCAAATTCTTTTCTGTTGATTTAAAACTTTGTGACTGAAACCTCTATTCGTAATTGACTGTAGTTTTCAGTAATCTACTTTACCCTTATTTTTGAAATTGTAATCCAATTGAAATCGTTGCAGGATGTATTGCGGAGTTTCCAGTTCAATTCAACTGTTAAAGGAAGCTGATTTTCAGAGAATGTAAAACCGGCGGGTAAAACGCTTTTATCGAACCTGTAGGAGATATCATTAATTTCAATAAAATAGCCTCCACAGCAGGCACAAAGGGCAAAATCCTGTCCTTTAATTATTCCGGTACCTGCGAATTTCGATTTTTCACAACCAAGAGCCAGAATCGTGCAGGTAAAAAGTATAAAAAGTTTGGCTCTCATTTTATGTATTCTTTTTTTTTCTGAAATTGAAAAATTAATTCAGGGACACATTGTAAATCTTCACCTGCAAAAGAATCTGTGAATTATTGTCCGCTGCCTTTCAGTACAGTGAGTAGTGTGTAAGCCATTATCTTTATATCCATGGCAAGTGACATGTTTTCGAGGTAAAGAATATCATATTTGAGTCTTTCAATCATCTGGTCAACATTCTCTGCATATCCATATTTAACCTGTCCCCAGGATGTTATCCCCGGTTTTACTTTAAGTAACAAACGGTAGTGAGGTGCCCGTTGAGTTATCTGATCGATAAAGTATTGCCTTTCGGGGCGTGGTCCCACCAGCGACATATCACCTTTAAGAACTGAGAAAAACTGTGGAATTTCATCAAGTCGGGTTTTACGCATCATACGACCAAACTGGGTTACTCTGGTATCATTTTTCGACGAAAGCATAGGTGTGCCGGTTTCAGCGCCTGTAACCATGGATCTGAATTTGGGAATCATAAAAGTTTTTCCACTTATTCCGATTCGTTCCTGGCTATAGAAAGCCGGGCCTTTCGACGACATTTTTACACCAATAATGCAGAAAAGGTAAACCGGTGAAAGTACTAGTATTGCCAGAGCTGAAAGCACAATATCAAGGAATCGTTTTGTGTTCAGCTGCCAGGGAGGCATGAAATCGAAAGAGACCTGAATCAGGGGAGTCTGGTAAATAGATGTGGTTTTCACAGTGCCGAGCAGAAAGTCTTGCATATCAGGGATTACTTTAATTAATACATCTGTATCTTCTATTTCCGAAATTATCTGTTCAATTGTACTATGTTCCGACCTCTCGGTTGCAATGATTACTTCTTCAATATTCATCTCGGCTATCAGATGGCGAAGGTTGGAAAAGTGCCCGAGTTTGGGAATGAATTTTTCGAGTTTGTAACTAGGATATTCTACGGCGTGTACAAAGCCGACAAATTTGTTAAAAGCTGCTTTAGGCTGGCTTTCAATCTCATTGTAGATAGAAATTGCGTTGCCGTTGCTGCCCACTATGATGGTATTGAAACCGATTATCCTTCGTTTGAGTTTGTATAGGTTACGGGAAGTGAGTATCAGCCTGATAGTTACCGTGATAAGGAAGTGCAGCAGAAACAGGTTGATAAACAGATGGTAATAGCTTTTGTAGGTTTGTATTACATCATCGAGTATAAGAGCGAAAAATATTATTATTACACCAATAATCGAGATAAGCAGAGTCTGCCCTAATTCACTCATCCTCGCTTTGCGGTAAACATTATGGTAGGCTCCGGATATGGCATAGAGCAACAACCAGAAAACAGGGATAGCTATTATTCCAAAATAGAATTTGTTGTCGTTAAGTATTACCTGCAAAGTGTCGTTCATTGCCTGATTTTCAGCCGATTTGCGCAGGAAAAAGAAAATGCTCCACGCAAGAGCGGCCGAAAGGAGATCAGCAAAAACAAATTTGGCAGTCTGTACTTTTTTATTCATGCGTTATTTTTTATTTTTTTCGTGTCACACGATCCAGATGGCTATCGGGAACGCCAGATTGATCAAAATGTCATCTTCGGTTAGTGATTTATTCCAATCATGGCTATTTCATCATTTAAGTTCTAATTTCAGAAATGCAGCACTTTTATGTTGTCGAAAAATATTTCGGCCTTTTCTTCCTGAGTACTCTTGCGAGCTGTAAAAAATACCCTAAAACTACTGGAACCTGAATTGGCCGAAAGGGTAGGCGTGAAGTTGATATAGATTTTATTCCATGTACTGCTTGGGTTTATTACCAGTACCTGGCGAAGGCTGGTGAAGGACCCGTTAATCATCAAACCTACGGTAAACGGATTGTTTGATTTATAATTCAGTTCCATAAATACACTGGATCCGTCGGTCGGGAGTTTAAATGAATCGTGGCTGGCACATTCGAAAACCAGGGTGTCGTCAGGAATTACAATTTTGGCCGCGTAGTTATTTGTTTCAAAAGGAAATGCTGATGCAAGTTCAGGTAAAAAGGCTCTTACTAAGTTGATTTCACTTCTGGAGGTAGAGTCGATGGATAGATTGTATTGTTCAAAGTCTTCCTGCCACGCAAATTTAGTTCCTTCCACATACCCAAACTTTAAATGACCCAGATCCGTGATTTTCTCCCTTTCGAGAGTTACTGTTTTGTTGAGTTGCTGGTAGAATGGATATGGAACACGTGTTTCGTTGATGCCGTTCAATTTTATTCCGGCAAAAACTGAAAGTTGGCTCGAACCGCTTTTCAGAACCGGGAATTTTGCAGGTAATTCGAATGCTCCTATAAGTTCGTTGTCGGTGTAAACCCAGGTATCGGTAATTTTCTGTGATGCTGTACCTTGTAATGATCCTGCGTTGAGACTGATTGAATCAATTTTAATGTATGAAGGGATTTCATCGATTGACGTTTTTTTACATCCGCCAATAAGCAGAACAAGAAAAAACAAGATTAGAAGGTCAATATGCAGTGGTTGGTGGTTCATTGGGTAGGTGAGTTGTTTTAAAAGAATTGGGTAGATTTAAATATTATGTCTGGTTTTAATTAGTGCTGTCAGTAGAATCATCCACTTTTTTAAGAATCTGATATGCAACTTTCAGCGCCTGATAGCCATCAGTAATGGTTACCTCAGGCATGGTATTGTAGATAATGGATTTTGCAAAACTTGTAAGCTCTGACTGAATGGCGTTGGTAGGTTTGATTTCGGGTTTTTCGAAATGTACCTGTTTGGCCTCTTTTCCATTACCCGGTGCCAGCAAGGGAAGCAGAGGGTTGATGTTGTTTTTGTCAATGCTTTTCAGAAATGCAACTTCTGTCTTCTTATTCAGGAAGTCGACCGAGATATAGGCATCCCGCTGAAAAAACCTTGCTTTACGCATGGCATGTAGCGAAATTCTGCTGGCTGTAAGATTGGCAACACATCCATTATCGAACTCGAGCCTGGCATTAACTATATCAGGCGTATCAGTAACAACAGCAACGCCACTGGCACTTATTTTTTTAAGATTTGCATGGACGGTATGCAACACTATATCAATATCATGAATCATAAGATCCAGTACCACAGGCACATCCGATCCGCGGGGATTGAAATTGGCAAGCCTGTGAATTTCAATAAACATGGGTTTGTCAATGAACGGCAGCGCTGCAACCATAGCCGGGTTAAATCGCTCGACATGCCCAACCTGAACTTTAACATTGGCTTCATGTGCTATCTCAATCAATTTCAGCGCTTCTTCAGGAGTGGCAACAATTGGTTTCTCGATAAATACATGCCTGAATTGCTTTAATGCGCGGGCAGCAGGTTCAAAATGTTCGATGGTAGGGGTAACAATATCGAGAGCATCCACCTCACTAATCAATTCGTCAATTGATCCGAAACTTTTGATTCCGAACTCTTTCGAAACAGCCCTTGATATTTCAGGATTTGTATCATAAAAACCAACGAGTTGAAATTCAGGTATTTCACTTATACATTTGATGTGTATTTTTCCCAGGTGGCCGGCTCCTAATACTCCAATTTTCAGCATATTCGTATTTTGTGCAAAAGTAGGAAAAAGCCACCCGGAAACTTGATATCTTCCTCACCGTTTATATAAGATATGTTAAAGGGTTCCGGATTAATCCAAAGGTTGTATAGAAGCATCGAAATTTGCGTTTTTCTGATAAAAAAATTAAACTGTTTACAGATACTTCTTCTTATATTTTTTCAAACATAATACGCTAAAATGCTTCCACATATTCTGCTTTTCTTACTTTTGCCAAAGTTTAACAGAACCAAAGTTTTTACTGGAGAAATTCATGCATTTGAGTTTATGAATTGCCAAAAGATTGACTAACCAATATACATAATTGCATTACAATGAAAAATACAGCTTTTACTCACATTCATGAAGCACTCGGTGCCAAGATGCTTCCTTTTGCCGGATTCAATATGCCGATACAGTTTTCGGGTATCAACGACGAACACGAAACAGTTCGTACCAAACTCGGGGTTTTTGATGTTTCCCATATGGGTGAAATTTGGGTGAAAGGACCAAATGCACTGGATTTTATTCAATATGTGACCTCCAACGATGCTTCGGTGCTTCATGACGGAAAAGTTCAGTATTCATGTTTCCCTAATGGAAAAGGTGGTATTGTAGATGATCTGCTTGTATACCGTGTTGATGCTGAAACTTACCTTCTCGTGGTGAACGCATCGAATGTTGATAAGGACTGGGCCTGGATGCAAAGCCAGAATAAAGCAGGTGCAATATTGTATAATGCATCCGATGAAATTTCCCAACTTGCGGTTCAGGGGCCATTGGCTCTTAAAGCAATGCAGAAACTCACTTCCACTACGGTTACCAACATGGAATATTACACCTTCAAGAAACTTGAATTCGCAGGAGTGAAAGATGTTATTTTTGCCACTACAGGGTATACTGGTTCAGGCGGCTGCGAGATATATATGGCCAATGCGGATGCTGTCAGAATATTTGATGCTGTAATGGAGGCAGGTGCCGAATTTGGAATTAAACCAATTGGATTAGCCGCCCGCGACACTCTCCGCCTCGAAATGGGATTTTGTCTGTATGGCAACGATATTGATGATACCACTTCCCCTATTGAAGCAGGATTGGGATGGATTACCAAATTTACTGATGCCAAAGATTTTATCAATAAGGACATCTTCCTGAAGCAAAAAACTGAAGGTACTGCACGCCGTTTGGTCGGGTTTGAGTTAATTGATAAGGGTGTACCCCGTCATGGATACGATGTGGTAGATGCCGAAGGCAATAAAATAGGAGTTGTTACCAGTGGAACAATGGGTCCATCAGTTAAAAAAGGAGTAGGTATGGCTTATGTGCCCATGGCTTATGCGAAAGCAGGAAGTGAGATTTTTATCAGTATCAGGGAGAAACCAATCAAAGCGATGGTGGTAAAAATGCCTTTTTACAAGGGTTAATTTTTTTTGAGAATACATAACTTCGAAATGCGCAGCTCTGTTAAGTGCTGCGCATTTCCTTTCAGAACGCAAAATGAAAAACATTGAAGTTTGTCTTTCGCCTGCACTTTTCGAATTCAGAACAATTTCTGAAAACTACATAGTTGTAGTAATTGATGTCCTGAGAGCAACCACAGCCTTCTGCGCTGCATTCGACAGTGGCATTAAAACAATTATTCCTGTTGCAGGTCTCGACGAACTGCTTAAGTATAAAAATTCGGGATACCTCACTGCCGCTGAACGCAACGGGGGTAAAGTTGATTTTGCCGACTTCGGAAATTCCCCAACAGTGTTTTTAAAAAGTCAGTTGAAGGAAAAAAAATTGGCCTACTCAACCACCAATGGAACCCAGGCTATAGAGGCAGCTAAGAGTTCGGGCCTTATTACTGTTGCTTCTTTTGCAAACCTTACTGCAGTGAGCCAATGGCTTCATGCACAAAATTTGAATATTGTCATCCTCTGTTCGGGATGGAAAAACACGTTCAGTCTGGAGGATACGCTTTGTGCCGGGGCACTCATATCATCATTGACTGAATCTCATGATTATAAGCTTGGCTGTGATGCGGCAGAAACGGCACTTCTTCTTTGGAATTCTTCGAAGGGTGAATTGAATAAGATCGTGGAAAATGCGCAGCATTTCAAGCGACTTTCAGCTCTGGGACATCAGGATGATCTCCGGCATTGTTTTATTCTGAATACTTCAAAGGCAGTTCCTGTATGGGATGGAACAGGATTTAAAGATATTTCTGCCTCAATGGAATAGGTTCACGATCCTGATGTTAAAATGAATATTGATTTCGTAATTCCAGACTGATTCAGAGGAGTTTATCGTAAAGTTGATATGCTGAAGCTCACAAAATTGACTCTGATTGCTTCTGTAAACCATTCTTCTGTTACCTTTGAAAAGTCAATTCATTAATACTTTTGTTTATGAAACACCTTAAGTTTTTTAGCATTGTTACCATGAGTATAGTACTATTTTCCGGCACTCCGAGAAATGAAAAGCCGGTTCCTGATAATTTTAAATTCCTGGTTGAGCAATTTGCCGATCTTAAGATCATGCGTTATCAGGTCCCTGGTTTTGAGAAACTTACCTTACAACAAAAGGAGCTTGTGTATTATCTTAGCCAGGCTGCATTATGTGGACGCGATATTATTTTCGATCAGAATGGAAAGTACAATCTGGCAATCCGCCGCACTCTCGAAAATATTTATATCACTTATTCAGGCAAAAGGGAGGGCGCGGAATGGAAGGCTTTTGAAATCTATCTTAAAAGAGTATGGTTCTCGAATGGTATTTACCATCATTATGCATCTGAAAAATTTATCCCTGGTATCAGCAAAGAGTATTTTAATGAGTTGGTAATCAATAGTAATATGTCAGGTTTCCCGGTAAGGGAAGGACAAGCTGTTGAGCAACTGATCAATGAGCTTATCCCTGTGATTTTTGACCCGGAGTTTATGCCGAAAAAAGTAAATCTCGATGGAGATGCTGATCTTGTACTCACTTCAGCCGTTAATTTCTATGAAGGTGTAACACAGGCTGAAGTTGAGGATTATTATAAAAGCAAGATACAGCCTGATCCTGAACATCCTTTATCATTTGGACTAAATTCGATCCTGGTAAAAGAAGATGGTAAAGTGGTTGAAAAGATATGGAAAATTGGAGGAGGGTATTCTCCTGCAATTGAAAAGATCGTTTTCTGGCTTGAAAAGGCAATAACTGTTGCGGAAAACCCCGCTCAGAAAGCAACCCTTGCCAAACTGGTTGAGTATTACACAACAGGTGATCTGAAAACATGGGATGAGTATAATGTATTGTGGGTCGAGGACCTGAAAAGCGATATCGATGTTGTAAATGGTTTTATCGAAAGCTATGAGGATCCTTTGGGCAGAAAAGCAACATGGGAGAGTGTGGTTAATTTTAAAGACAAGGAAGCTACAAAACGTGCCGAAATCATCAGTGGCAACGCACAGTGGTTTGAGGATAATTCGCCGGTTGACAAGCGGTTCAAAAAAGCAGAAGTAAAAGGTGTTACAGCTAAGGTTATTACAGCCGCACAACTTGCAGGTGATTGTTATCCTTCAACACCCATCGGAATCAACCTTCCGAATGCCGATTGGATACGCAAGTATCATGGATCCAAATCAGTAACCATTGAAAATATAACCTATGCTTACGATCAGGCTGCACTCGGAAACGGTATGCTGCAGGAATTTGTTTACTCTTCGCAGGAACGTGAACTTTCGCAAAAATATGGTCCCCTGGCAAGCAATGTACACACTGACCTTCACGAGTGCCTGGGTCATGGTTCAGGACAGTTGTTGCCGGGAACAAGCAGTGAGGCACTACGTAATTATCAGTCTACCCTCGAAGAAGCCAGAGCCGATCTTTTTGCCCTCTATTATATCATGGATCCCAAACTGGTTGCGCTAAAAGTTCTGCCTTCTGCTGATGCAGCCAAAGCTGAATACAATTCTTTTATCCGTAATGGGTTGCTTACTCAGCTTACCCGCATTGCACCAGGTAAAAATATAGAGGAGTCGCATATGCGTAACCGTCAGCTCATAGCCATGTGGTGCTATGCGCAAGGGAAAGCCGGCAATGTGATTGAGTTTGTGACTCATGAAGGGAAGACCTATATTCAGATTAACGACTACCAGAAATTACGGACTCTTTTTGGAGAATTGCTGGCCGAAATTCAACGCATTAAATCGGAAGGTGATTTTGAGGCAGGTAAAATGCTGGTTGAACAATATGGAGTTAAAGTTGACCAGACCCTGCATGCAGAGGTCCTGTTGAGGTTTAAAAAATTAAATGTCGCCCCTTACGGAGGTTTTATGAATCCTGTATTCACATTAGTGACAAATAAAGGTGAGGTAACTGATGTAAAAGTTGAATATCCACTGGATTACGCGGGCCAGATGCTGGATTATTCCAAAAATTATTCGTTTTTGCCTACCTGGTAAGTGTTAATCTGGTGTACTTACCAGGCTTGCTGATTGAAGTCTGTTTAAACAGAATAAACCAGTTTTCAATTGAGAATTGGTAGAGATTCAATTCAGGATTGGTTTCTTTTGAACTCTTGTAAGATGTGAGAAATTGTTATTGGTTTTCTTGCATTATTAATGGAGATTGTATTCCCGTTTGAAACTAATTTTCTTTGACTAAAAACCTAAATTCTACCTTTTGAGCCAATTAAATTCGCTTTTCTTCCGGAACGATGCCTACGCTGTATGGCGCATTGGCAGCTTCAGGAAATTTATAACCGGTCGATTCTTTCTCACTTTTGCCATTCAGATGCAAAGTGTTATTGTTGGATGGCAGGTTTATGATCTTACGCATGACCCGTTTTCACTTGGACTGATAGGACTTTCAGAGGCAATCCCTTTTCTTCTGGTGGCACTGTTCGCCGGGCACATAGCCGATTTATTCAACCGTAAATTTATTATTGCAATTACAGCAACGGCATACGTTGCATGTGCCATTGTTCTGCTTCTGATGAGTTATACCATGAATAGTTGGTATGAGGCTGCCGGGGTGCTGCCTTTGTATATCATAATTGCTGTAACAGGGCTTGCCAGAGCATTCTTTTATCCTGCTCAGTCGGCTTATATGGCGCAAATCGTACCCAGGAATCATTATGCGAACTCTTCAACATGGAACAGTACCATCTGGCATATAGCTGCAGTGTCAGGACCGGCTGCCGGTGGACTTATCTATGGATTTGCCGGTATTCATGCGGCATTTATTTGTGTCGTTTTTTTTTCTGCCATCAGTCTGATTTTTTTCTTTTCGTCGAAATCAGTTCCATTGCCGGTTCGTACTTCACAGGAAGGTATATTTACAAGTCTTGCAACAGGGATAAAATTTGTTTTCAGCAACCAGGTTTTGTTAGGCGCATTGGCTCTCGATATGTTCGGGGTGCTATTCGGTGGAGCTGTCGCTTTACTACCCGTATTTGCATCTGAAATATTGCATACCGGCCCGCAGGGTCTTGGTTTTCTGAGGGCGGCTCCGGCCTTTGGTGCCGTACTGATGGCCATGATACTAGCCTACTATCCACCTTTGCATCGCTCCGGCATAAAGCTTCTTTGGGCAATAGGAGGGTTCGGGGCATGCATTATTTTCTTTGCACTTTCCGGAAATTTCTGGCTTTCCCTGGGATTGTTAGCGCTGAGTGGAATGTTCGATAATGTTAGTGTTATTATCCGTGGGACTATACTTCAGATGTATACTCCCGATGAAATGAGAGGGCGAGTAGCATCGGTAAACAGCTTGTTTATAGGATCATCCAACGAACTTGGATCCTTCGAGTCAGGCCTGGCTGCCAGGATTATGGGACTGGTGCCTTCAGTAATTTTCGGAGGTGGAATGACAGTACTTATAGTTCTGGCAACAGCACGGTTTGCTCCAAAACTGAGGAAGATGGAAATAAAGGAAATTTAGAAAGGGAAAGAAACCTAAGAACAGAGCTAATTGTTAGGATCTGCGAAAACCATTTTTTTTATTGGCTAATTGTATCTTCTTCCAAGATGAAAACTCAGGTACCCGGTTACGAAGTAGGAGTTCTTTTCCTTGAAAGCCATTACAGGAACCGGATTTGGAAACACATCAACAGCAACGCCGGCTTCAACTGATTTGATGCGGTCGTTCATGGCACTGAATTCAAAATTAAAACCTCCCTTGGCATAAATTCCGGGGTATATTTTAATTTTATTGAATCCACTGAGTATAGGTCCCCGGCCGAAAATATCACTACGTGGATTCTGGGCAGTACCTACATAAGGGAAATGTAGTTTCGGGTCATAAAGTTCGAGTGAAACATGATCAACATAAAGTTTTATCCCATCGTATTCGTAATAGGCAATATATAAATAAGTTGGTTTAGCCAGTCCTATATCGAGTCCTCCATAGTAAAAGGCCCGCACTTCGACGCCTCCCCAGTAAGGTTTGCGGTTAAGTAAATGTTGTCGGCCAATACCTGCGTGAATCAGATACAAATTATTGAGCTTTCCGTAAACATAGCTGCGTGGGTTCGTGAAGTTACGGTTGAATTGTTTTACCTGGTTTGGTGCCCGCATTTCGAGTAAATCGAATTCGAACATACGGTTTTTGAAATACGTCTTGTTGGTCCCGAAACGAAAACCAAGTCCGTACCCAAGGGTATGCAGCATGATGTTCCCTGATTTTTCTTTTCGTAACAGGAAACCCATATCCACGGTATCAGCTTCAGCAAAATCCTGAGCCTGAACTACGGCAGGAAGGAATAGTCCGGATGTTAAGAAAAAAAGTAAAACCAGGGAAAACCGCATATATTGTGTCCTTAATTTATTAACAACTAAGCCACGGTTTGGTTGCATCGGATGGATGAAAGTAAAGTGCAAAAAACAGGATCAGTTATCTGCTTTCAACGCGGTAGCGCTTGTGCTCCCCATAAGCAGCACACTGTTCTGTTGAGCCGCACGATGAAAGAAGTATCGAGAGAATGACTATTGTTGTAAGAAAAGCTGCTATTTTCTTCATAGGAATAATGTAGTGATAACTATTTGCTGACTGTTTGATTCGCAAAAGTATTTACATTTTGCATAACTATAACACACAAACCTGATATTTATTGTATTTTATTAACTGCCGGTTGTTAAAAACCTGGTTCAGGAACCAGTGGTATGGGGTGTGTGTTTTTATTCAAGGAGAAAACAATACAAAATGTTATTTTTTGCAATGGATTCCGAATTGTTTAAAACAGGATCGGCTATCAGGTTGAATGAAGCTACTCAGGTAATTTCAGGGCTGATTTTATAATATTGGATTAATAACTTATTCCCCAAAACCAGGGTTCCTCCGCCTCTCTGCGGTCTTTGATATGTTTCGCGATAATCCTGATATACTCGGCTGAGTCGATTTTTTTGCCTTTAATTTTTTGAGGAACCCCGAGCTCTGTAGTCAGTTGTTTAAGTTCTATCTTGTCGGCAGTCAGAACCAGAGCACCCTTGTTAATATCAACTTCAAGTATGATACCCGGTAGCCCTGTGAACCTGTCGGGTCCGGAACTTACCGGCATATCCAGGGCAAACCAGACTTCAATATTTTGTTTGCGCAAGGTGTCGGATCTTGACGCATTCATACAGATATGTCCAGCTACTTCTTTCATGTCGTTCAGTATCTTCCATCCCTGAGGTTGAATGCTGTCGTGAATCAGGTAGGTCTTGCCCAACAGCGTAATTCCGTCGAAAAGGGTATTGTCGTTAAAATTTCGGGTCATAAAAAAAGTTTGCTTGCGATTGCTCCACCCTTCGTTGCCTGGTTCAGCTTCTTCTTCAGAGTTTTCGTATTTCGACCCGTTTGTATTGAAATGGAGTAAGGTATATGTCTTCCATTCCGAACGTGTTCCCCACATATACATATCGCGGTCACGTTCCTGTTTGCTGATGTAATCGACTGATGCCATCATTTTGGCCCAGTTTTGGGTTTTCAGATACCGTATAGTTCCTTCCATAGGTTGAGCCTTTAACTCTGTGGAATAGGTTGAACATAATATTGTAATCAGGAAAGTACAGAAAAGAATTGCATTTTTCATTACCGGAATATTTTTGTGAACATATTTTTTGTTTTAGACCTAAGCCTTTTTCAGGCAAAGTTGTTAGTTTCAGTACCGGTTCTTCTGGATTTTATTTTCGAATCCTTTCATATTATATGTCAGACTCAGCATAAAATAGCGTTTCAGTGTATTGGCATTGCTCTGCTCAATATAGTTTTTGTAGGCATACTGGTTGATATCGACGTTTTTGTTAAGAATATCGAAGGCTGCCAGACGCATTTCAAACTTATTTTTCTTGCCAATAATTCGGCGCACCGATGCATTCCATGAAGGTATATTCTGATCGAATCCAAACTTCTCATTTATATAAACCGAATAGTTGAAATTACTTTCTAAGAACATGCGATCGATGAATTGCCATTTTATGGATGAAGTTAAACTGTAGTTGAAGAAATCCTGATTCTGGCTTTCGCTTACCGAATATCTGATTTTGTTGAAACTGCCATCGGCACCGACTGAAAGCACCAGTTTGGTACCTGGGGTAAAGTTTACATTACTGCCTATATTGTAGCCTGTCGATCGGGTATCGTCGAGCAACGTATTGATGCGGGTAGGTGTATTGGAATAGTTGAGGCCCCCGTTTATATCGATCGTAAGTTTGGTTTTGATAACCGGGAAATTTGACCAAAGCCAGCCACCAATGTTGCTGCTTTTGTCCATATTTTCGGGCGTCGAAATAGTAACGGTACCTTTTCCAGGTTCGGATATGGTTAGCTGACTGTATACAATAGGATTTTTTGTGAGGCCCGATCGGATATTTACACCTATGCTGGCAAAGGAAGACGGGTTCCAGTAATGAATTCCAAAATCGATATTATGTGAATTTTCAGGAATTAATCCCGGATTTCCCACAAACAGGTAGGCTGGATTACTCGTATTTTTTACCGGCTGCAGATCGCTGAATTCGGGAGTGGAAATTTCGTTTGAGTATCGAATCTCAGCACGCATGTGATTTTTGAACTCGTAATTAACATTCACATTTGGTGTAATGTTAGGATAAACTTTTGTAACTCCCATGCTATCCCAGTCCATTCCTTTATCCAGAGAGTATTTACCTGTAAGGCTATATTGTTGTGCCCCAATACCAATTGATGCATTTAATCCATTATAGGAATAACGCAGTACCGATCCAAGCCTGTTATACATGGTAACCTGTTCGAAGTATTTACTCAGACTATCAATATTGTCAAGTTTCAATTCACCGGGATACGCTTGCCGGTTACTCATATTGGTGAGATTGCTGAAATTGTAAAAGAATTCGATGAATACTTTTTTCGAGATAGGTTCCGTATAGAGCACACTGGACTTTATTTCGCTGATATCCTTATTGTTGTTCACATTTTGAATAATTTTAATCTGCTCGGTGGGAGTTGTGGCATCGAAGAAAGTATTGATAGAAGAATAGTCTTCAGTGCCGTCGCTGATGTTGATATTGTATCCACCACTGATGGCGAAGGAGCGCCCTTTCTTTTTGAAAAGATGCCTGTAAATGGCCGCTGTTGTAACTTTGTAGGAAGATAAATCCGAAAAGTTATTCAGATCGAGCGAATTGCCTGGAGGTAGTTCATTATCGGAGAACAGCTGGCTCTTTAGCTGATGATTCTGGTTAGTTGTAAAACGGAAATTTCCTTTAACAATCAGCTTGTTACTCGAGTCGAATTCCTGTTCGAAACGGGTTCCAATACTGTGATTGGAGCGGAAGTCGTGGTTGTTGAGTGTATCAACCTTGGTGAAGGTTGAAGTATCGTCCAGGAAAGTTTTACGCGTAGAGTTTTGCAGATAGTCGAGCGTAGTCTGGTTGTAAAAATAACTTGAATTGAATTTGGTTTTTTTATTGTCGTAATTGAAGTTAGTTCCTCCTCCGAAGTTTTCAGTCAGCCCTTTTCCATCGTAATAGCTCACGGGTGAGTCGTTACTGCTGAAATAGTACATATGGCCGCCGTTTCGGTTAAATCCGAAGTCGCCGTTGTCGTATTCATTGAAAGAATTGTTTCCTTTAAATTCGCCGTAATCTTCCCAATTGACCCCGGTTTGATTAATATTATTGCCGTAACCTATAAACGAAAGCTGTGTTTTGTCGTTAAAGCGGTTGTAGTTACCCCTCGCGGCAAGACGGTTCATCTCAGTTTCAGCCCTGGTGCCAGCAGCCACTGATACTTTACCAAACGAACCTTTTTTAAACTCTTCTTTTAACTCCAGGTTCATGGCTTTTTCTTTCGATCCATCATCAACACCGGTAAGCTTCGATTGTTCTGATTTTTCATTGTAAACCTGCACTTTTGAAATGGCTTCGGCTCCCAGGTTTTTAGTGATACTTTTTGGATCATCACCGAAAAATGTTTTGCCATCCACATACATCCTTTTTACATCCTTGCCCTGTGTACTGATATTACCATCCACATCCACGTCAATGCCGGGTAGGCGGCGTAAAAGATCTTCAACCGTTGAGCCCGGTGGAACTTTAAATGTGGATGCATCATATTCAACTGTATCACCACGAATACGTAATGGTGCTTTGGCAGCCCTGATTACCACCTCCATGAGCATCTGCGAAATGGGTTTCATCTCAATTACCTTCAGGTTATTTATAGCAGTTGAAGAAGGTTGCACCATTAGTTGCAAAGGCAGGTAACTCATGTGCGAAACTTTCAGAAGATAAGTGGCATTTTTCACATTGGTAAAGGCAAATTCGCCGTTTTCCTTACTCGAAATAAAGTTAACGAGGGACGAATCACCCGGGTTCAGAAGCATAACAGTTGCAAATGGGATTACTTCGTGCAGGGTGTCCTGCAGAATTCCTTTTACAGTTGTACGTGAAGGTTGTTGTGCTTTAACGATGGTACTGCTAATAATGACGAGCAGAAATGCAAACAGGAAAAATCTTCTCATTCGGCGAATAAATTAGAATACTGAAAATACTGAGTAATTTGTGCTCAAAGTAACGGCTAAAACCATATATAAAGTATTTAAATATTAATAATTATTGTTAAAATTATTTAAAAGAATAGTAAGAGCAGATTTGCCCTGATAAAGCGTGTCTTTTGAGAAGGAAATGCGGGAACTATACCTTTTTTAAGGTAAACGAAAATGTGGATCCTACGCCTGGCGCGCTGCGGACATTTATAGTCTGGTCGTGTGCTTCAATAATATGCTTTACAATGGCCAGTCCAAGTCCTGATCCACCCTGGGCGCGAGAACGATGTTTGTCAACACGGTAAAAACGTTCGAAAAGCCTTGGAATATGTTTCTCTTCAATTCCAACGCCATTATCGGATACTTCGATCAGATAATTTTCATCCATATCATAAAAACTAACCTTGGTGCGGCCTCCATTAAACCCATATTTGATTGAGTTATCAATAAGGTTAGTGATAACAGTACGTATTTTTTCCTTGTCGGCCCGCACTATCATATTATCATTATATTCAGCAGCAAAAAGGAGTTTTATCTGGCGCTCGCCCGCTTTGGGCTCAAGAAATTCCATCACATCTCTTACCAGTTGTGTAATCGAGAAATTAGCAAGAAGTGGTGTCGCCTCGCCGGTTTCGAGCCTCGATATAACTTCGAGTTCTTCGACAATGGTAATCATTCTTTCAATATTCTTCTGCGATTTCTGTAAAAAATCTACATTCACTTTCGGATCGTGAATACCGCCGTCCATAAGCGTAAGTATAAAACCCTGTATGTTGAAAAGTGGAGTTTTAAGCTCATGCGATACATTGCCAAGAAATTCGCGCCGGTAAACTTCCATTTTTTTTAGCTCATCTATTTCTTCCCTGCGGTCGTTGGCCCAGTTTTCGACTTCTTCGTTTACTTTTCCTATAATATCGCCGTGAATGCTGGTGATCTGCTCCTTTTTGTTGTCCTTGTTGAGTTTTTGTTTATGTATAGTCTTGTATACCAGTTTTATGCGGCTATAAATAAACCTTTCGAGCGAATACCTGAGTATATAATACTGAACCACAACCAACATTATGAAAGTAACAGGAATCAATACCCTTTGGAATCCAACGACATTAATCCCTTCGAAAACCAGGACCATGATTAATGCCATGAATGATAACAGTATCGAGAGTACCAGGGCTAGTCGTTTCGGATTGGTTTCAGTCATAGCTGTTAAGTGGTATGGGTTAGATATACAGGAACAGGGGAATTTGGGAGGTGCGATTTACAAGGTACGATGTACGATGTACGATTTACGATTTACGAAGTATGATTTACGATTTCTGCGAATTGCGATTTCATTTTCAATCGTATTTCGTCAGTTTTAAATCATCAGTTTCGTTATCGTGGATCAAACTTATAACCAACCCCTTTGATGGTTTTGATATGATCGGTTCCGGTTTTTTCACGGATCTTACGGATATGTACATCGATGGTGCGTTCACCTACAACCACGTCGTCGTCCCACACACGCATCAGAATATCCTCACGTGTGAAAACCTTTCCAGGCTTGGCGGCAAGCATGCTCAGTAGTTCGAATTCCTTGCGGGCAAGCTGAATTTCATTTCCATCAATTACTATGAGGTATTTTTCCCTGTCGATGGTAATATCGCCTGCCTGAAACACATTGGAGTCCTCAATTACAACCGGGATCCGCCTGAGCAGCGAATTTACTTTACTCAGGAGTACGGAAGGTTTGATGGGTTTAGTAATGTAATCATCAGCACCCGCATCAAGTCCCAGTATCTGAGTAAAATCCTCGCTGCGGGCTGTAAAGAATACGATGATGGTGTCCTTGAGTTCCGGAAAGCGTTTGAGCTCCTGGCAGGTCTCTATACCATCCATTTCAGGCATCATGAGATCGAGCAGAATCAAGTGAGGGATATCTTTCTGAGCCAGTTTAAGTGCGTCACGCCCGTTAAGGGATGTGAGTACGTTGAAGCCTTCTTTCCTTAGGTTGTAACCTACAAAGTCAAGAATGTCCTGCTCATCATCGACCAGAAGTATTGTGTATTTCGATTTGTCCATTGTTATGTTTGTTGTACTTTGTTTATAATGCAGATTAGAAATCTTTTTGCTTTTTAATGAATCAGGCTCTGCCTGAATTTCTTCAGAGGATGTTGAATGATGGCTTCTTATTAGTTATCGTCCAGCATTTTTTTATGTTTTACCACATTGGCATCGAAGTAAAAAATGAGTTCTTCGGCAATGTTCAGTATATGATCTCCGGTTCGTTCCAACTTGCGGATAATAGCCAGTGCTTCGAGAAGCATCATGGTATCCTCCGGTCTATCTCTGAGAAGTTTACCTATAACGGTGTTTGCAATCCGGTTGGGTTTGTCGAGTTTTTCGTCCATGGCAAAAAGGAGATTCACATGGGTACGATCCGATTTTTCGAATGCATTGAACGATTCCTGTAACATAGTTTGAGCCGTAAAAAACATTTCCGGCAGATGAGTGGATTGCAGAATATCCTCCGGTATAGGTCCCGAAAGATTCTCGGCAACTTTGGCTATAGCATTGGCATAATCACCTATGCGTTCGATATTATAGTTTATTTTAAGAACTGACAAAACGAATCGGAGATCAATTGCAACCGGATTTTTTAACAGAAGAATGCTTTCGCTGTCCATATCAATCTTCAGTTCGAATACATCGACCCTTTTTTCGTTTACACGAACCTCGCGCGCCAGATTCTTATCCCCGTTGATTAAAGCAAGCCTGGCCTTTTCCATCTGATTGATAACCAGTGACCACATCTGCAGGAGATCGTTTTTTAACTGTTGTATATTATTATCGATTACTGTCATTTTTGTCAGTATATAGGTTAATTGGAATCAGTTAGAGTAGATGGTTTGTTGCTTTTTTACCAGGAATGAGCTGTTGGTCAAAAGCTGCAATTATCAACTGAACCGACCTGTTATATAATTTTGCGTTCGTTCGTTATCGGGATTGAGAAATATTTTTTTTGTAAGGTTGTATTCTATCAGTTCGCCAAGATAAAAGAAAGCTGTGGAATCACTGATACGGCCAGCTTGCTGAAGATTATGAGTTACAATAATTATGGTAAACTCTTTTTTTAATTCGAGTATTAATTCCTCAATATGAGCAGTTGAAATCGGATCGAGTGCCGAAGCCGGTTCATCCATGAGGATAAGTTTTGGTTCAACTGCGAGAGCACGGGCTATGCAAAGTCTCTGCTGCTGTCCGCCCGAAAGTATCATAGCCGATTTTTTCAGGGAATCCTTTACTTCATCCCATAAGGTTGCTTGCCTCAGCGAGCGTTCGACGGTTTCATCAATAATTTTTTTATTGCTGGTACCATTCACTCTCAGACCGTAGGCCACATTTTCGTAAATAGATTTAGGGAAAGGATTAGGTTTTTGAAAAACCATTCCTACTTTCTTACGGATCTCGTCGAGCCTGACTTCCTTCGAATAAATATTTTGTGAATCTATAGTGACCATACCTTCGAGTCTGAACGAAGAAATAAGGTCATTCATTCTGTTGAACAGGCGTAAAAAGGTACTCTTGCCACAGCCTGACGGACCAACCAGCGCTGTTACAGTGTTTGGTTCAAATGTCATACTGATATTCTTTAATGCGTGGTTATCTGAATACCATACATTTACATCTTTCACTTCAGCTTCTACCATCTTTGTTGTTGTTTTGGCAAGGGCAATGTTTTAAGCTTCATTTTTGAGTTTACTTTGTTTTGTTATATCTTCAGGTTTCGAAGTTCAATTGTTTTCTTACTAATGCATCTTTACTTTTTTCTGCAGGCGCATCCTGAGAATACTTGCAAGTACGTTAATTATAAGTACGATTGTAACCAGTACCAAGGCAGTGCCATAAGCCATGGGCCTCGACTCCTCAATATTTGTTCCGCTGGTAGCCAGAACATAGAGGTGATAAGGTAGAGCCATTACCTGATCGCTGATACTTTGTGGCAGACGGGGAAGAAAATAAGCAGCAACGGTGAACAGAATGGGAGCCGTTTCGCCCGAAACTCTGCCGATGGACAATATAAGACCTGTTAAAATATTTGGAAATGCAACAGGCAGCACTACTTTCTGAATGGTTTGAATTTTAGTAGCCCCAAGAGCATAACTTCCTAACCGAAGGCTGTTATCGACTGATTTTAAGGCTTCCTCTGTCAGACGAATTACTACAGGCAGAGCCAGAAGACCCAAAGTAAGTGAGCCAGCCAGTATTGAATCGCCAAAATCAAGATAATTCACAAACAATGCCATTCCGAACAGTCCGAATACTATGGATGGAACTCCGGCCAGGTTGTTGGTCATCATTCGGATTATCTTCTTAAACCAATTCTCGCTCAGGTATTCATTTATATAAATGCCTGAGAAAACACCCACAGGAAAGGCAAATATCATACTTCCCAGTACCAGGCAACCCGTACCTACAATTGCTGGTAATATTCCACCCTTCGTCATTCCATCTTTCGGCATTTCAGTCAGGAATTCCCAGCTTATAACGCCTATTCCTTTGTAGGTTATAAACCCGAGTATAACAACCAAAATTGCCACTACAACGAAACTCATTATTCCGAAAATAGTAAATGCGATTTTTTGTTTAAGTTGTTTTGTGGTCACTTTAAAGGATTTAAGATGTTGCTTGTCAGTTTATTAAAGGGTATTTTGGTTTATTAGTTGTTGTTTAAAGGTGGTACTAAGGTTCAAATAATCATCAATGTTTCTTGCTTAGTGGTTGGATTTATGCTCTGTGGTTCTGCTTTTTATTAATTCGACAGCAAGATTAATTATTATGGTAAAAAGGAAAAGTATGATTGCCAGGGCAAACAATGCTTTGAAATGCAATCCTCCGTATGGGGTGTCGCCAAGTTCAGCAGCAATGGTTGCCGGAATGGTGCGGGTTGGCTGGAGGAAGGAGGTTGGGATATTGGATGAGTTACCGGTAACCATTAGTACAGCCATAGTTTCGCCAATGGCCCGTCCCAGGCCAAGTATAATAGCTGTTGAAATTCCGGATTTTGCATAAGGAATAACCACCCTTACCAAGGTCTGCCATTGTGAAGCACCAAGCGCAAGGCTGGCTTCCTTAAGTTCATTAGGCGTTGCACGCAACGAGTCTTCAGCAACAGTAACAATTGTTGGAAGTGCCATAACTCCCAGTATAATACTTCCGGCCAGAACAGTTTCGCCTACATCAAGGCCAAATAATTGTTGGATTAAAGGAACTAAAACTACAAGTCCGAAAAACCCATATACTACAGAAGGTATACCTGCAAGAAGCTCGACCAGAGGTTTCAGTACATTACGCAATCGGGATCCGGCTATTTCGGATAAGAAAATTGCTGTTGCAAGACCAAATGGCAGAGCAAAAATAATGGCACCCAGGGTCACCATCAAAGTACCAACTATCATTGGCCAAATTCCAAACTGGGGTATAGGTTTTGTTGTAGGATACCAATGTTTCCCAAAAACAAAATCACGTATACTGATATTTTTTACCGGTATCACACGACCTTCGAAATTTGCAGGAAGTTGATTTTTTGCCAGGTAAAGAATTATTCCGGGAGTAGCTTTAACATATTCATTTATTTTTTCGGGCAGAAACTCAAGTTCAGGACCCAGCTCCTCGGCAGTAAAAATACCAGCCATATCATTTATAGTAAGCCTGATGATACTGTCATTGCGTCCACCCAGCTGCTTCCAGTTTGTAATGTCCTGATTAAAAATATCCGCTAATTCGTTAGAAGTAATGGCAGCAACAGTATTTTGCCGGCTTATAGCAATTATGTAATCCTTCTCAGTGGGGGTACTGTTCAATAATCCGATACCCTGGCCAAATAGAAAAACAATAATTAGAATAACGGTAAGACTTGTAATGGTGCTGCTGGAGAACAGTATTCCCGTGACAATTTTTTCGTAGAATCTTCTGGTTTTTCCCATCGGGTATCACTGGCTACCGGAACTGTATACTGTTTTCTTATGAATAGGGGATAGAGCTGTTTAATTCTGTTATTTCTAATTGATAGGAACATAACCGGTTTTGAGAACCAATTGCTGACCTGCCGGTGAAAGAACGAATTTGATGAAAGGGCTCACCGTTTTTTCAACTGCTGTTACATAATAATAGTAAAGCGGACGGTTGATAGGATATGATTTATTCTTAGCAGCAGCTACTGAAGGTGCAACATAGGTTTTACCCTTATCGTATGAGACTTTAATTGCTTTTACGTTTTTTTCGAGGTAAGCGAGACCTACATAACCAATAGCTCCTTTGGTCTGGCTTACACTTTGAACTATTGCTCCCGAAGCTGGCATCAGCAGGCATGAGGGAGTATAGTTTTTCTTCAGAAGCACGTGCTCTTTAAAGAATTCGTAAGTACCCGAACTGGTTTCGCGCGAATAGACCACAATTTTCATGTCATTACCACCTACCTCTTTCCAATTGGTGATTTTTCCGGTATAAATGGATTCGAGCTGCTCACGGGTGAGTTGCGAAACTGAGTTTGCCGGATTTACAATCACTGCAAGTGCATCATATGCTATGATCACCTCTTTGAATGTTTTTCCGTCATTTTTAAGTTTTAGCTTTTCTTCGATTGTAAGGCTTCTCGAAGCCTGGGCAATATCAGTTGTTCCATTCAGCAGAGCAGCTATGCCAACCCCTGAACCACCCCCGGTTACCATAATGGAAGCGTTTTTGTTTTTTTTCATGTATTCTTCCGCTTCGGTTTGCGTAAGCGGAAGTTCAGTGTCGCTGCCCTTGAGTTTAAATTTTTGTGCAAATATTTGATTTACAGATAGTAGTACAAGAAACAGTAATGATATTTTTTTCATGATAATATGTGTTTTCATCTATGTTAACTTTATGTAAAGTAACCGGAGAAGTATTACTTGCCAATTACTCCAATGTTAAATAATTGTTAAGCATGATGAGTGATTAAGGAATTAACTGCTGATTTTCAACAAGTAAGACAGGTGTAAACTGCATTGGACAATCCGCTATCTCCATATAAAAGTAATAGTTTTTCGCTGTGATAAATATGAAACTATGAAAAAATCATTAATTCGGGGTAATGCTTTCTGTATCAAGATGTTTTGCTTTGCAAAAAAATACATGGAAATTTTAAACAGATTTTGTTGTCTGAAGCCGTATATCCGATAATAGGCTGAAGGAATCAGGTCCAGCCCAGAAGCTTAAAGAGGTAGTATACCAGGGCGGCGACAGCCATCGAAACGGGTATGGTCAGAATCCATGCGTAAAGCAGATTGATTGTGACTCCCCACCTGACAGAAGTAATGCGTTTTGTTAATCCGGTTCCCATGATTGCACCTGTAATGGTATGGGTTGTGCTTACAGGTATGCCAAAGGCATCGGTTCCGAAAAGCAATATAGCACCGGCAGTTTCGGCAGTCACACCTTCGAATGGAGTGAGTTTGGTGATTTTTGTACCCATTGTTTTTACAATTTTCCAACCTCCTGATAGTGTTCCTGCTCCAATAGCCATATAACATCCAAAAACAACCCAATGCGGAATGGCATGAATTTTACCATCCACCATGGTGATTTTAGCCCAGTCAGGTATGGTAGAAGGATCAACGCCATGGAAATAGACCAACAAAGTTGCTGCTATAATACCCATTACTTTCTGGGCATCATTTCCTCCGTGACCCAGGCTGAATAAGGCTGATGAAAGTAACTGGAACTGTTTAAAGTACTTTTCAAGGATATGAGGATTGCGCTTCTGAAGCAGATTTAGAAGAAGCACCGATATTAAATATGAAATTACCATTCCCAGCAATGGAGCGAGGAAAATGAATGCGGCAATTTTCAGTATTATAGCGGTATGTACTACACCCCACCCGGCATGAGCTATGGCAGCTCCGGCAAATCCTCCAACCAGAGTATGTGACGAACTGGACGGAATGCCCAGGTACCATGTGAGCAAATTCCATATAATAGCTGCAATAATACCGGCAAGTATTACATGTAAGGTAATAAAGTTAGTATCTACTACTTTCGCAATAGTATCAGCTATCTTTAATTCGAATATGGCATAGGCCAGGAAGTTAAAAAATGCAGCCCATAGAACGGCCTGAAAGGGAGTGAGTACCTTGGTTGAAACAATTGTAGCAATGGAATTTGCGGCATCGTGAAAACCGTTAATAAAGTCGAACAGAAAAGCAAGTGTAACAATTATTATCAGCAGGGTGAAGTCCATCAGAAACAGATTATCAGGTATTTATATCAGTTAAAGTAATACTGGTTTTTATAAACCTGCTTTAACCCATCTTTACAATGAGTGTCGAAAACACATCAGCAACATCATCACATTTATCAATAGCTTTTTCCAGCGAAGTCAGTATGTCGCGTTTCTTGATTAATTCCACTGCGTTGATTTCGTTTTCGAAAAGATTAGCCAGGTAATTCTGGTAAATATCGTCAACCTCTTCCTCCATACGGCTGATTTTTGCGCATGAATCAGCATACAGTCTGAAATCATTAACGTCTCTGACATTTTTCAGAACCTTCTGTATTTCTTTGTTGGCAGCCAGTATCAGATCAGCAATTAAACCAAATTCCTTTGGAAAAGTTGAAACTTTGTAAAAGTGAATACGTTTGGATGCTGAATTTATCAAATCAACAACACTATCCATTTTATTTATCAGCACATGAATGTCTTCGCGGTCGAAGGGAGTTATAAAAGAACCATTCAGGGCATTCATCAGTTTAAGTGTAATATCATCACCTATGTGTTCTGCATCCTTTATTGCCTGAATGTAAATTAATCTTTTTTCAAGATCAGCTTCACCCAACAATTTGATTAATAGTTCAGAAGCCAGCACGAGGTTGTCGGCGGCTTCGTTAAAAAGGGGATAAAACTTGCGGTCCTTTGGAACCATAAAACCAAATATTTTGTCGAGTTTCATTGAAATGCTGATTAATTTATTCCGTGTACTAATCGGGCGAAAGTAGATAATGTATGTTATGTAAATATTATATATATATTAACATTACATTAACATTGTATTCATATTGGCTTAATGAGTCAGGAAGCCAATACTTTATTGTAAAAAAAAACCGCCTCAAAGAAGCGGTTTTCGAATGGATAATCGATGTATTATTTTACGATCATTTTTAATGAGCTGCTACTTACACCGTTGGTTATGTGAACAAAATACATACCCTTTGGAAGTGCCGATGCATCATATCTGATTTCGTTTTTGCCTGGAGCAAACTTTTCCTGAGCAATGTTGGCAACTTTTTGTCCGGTTAAATCATACAACGAAACTGTTATGCTTTGTGTTTTATCAACGTTAAGCGAGATGGTTGTATTCTGTGATACAGGATTAGGATAAACAGATGCAGCGAATGCATTTTCTATTTCCTTTATTCCTAACTGAGGCCAGATTGAACCTGATTTTAATTCGGATCCGCTCTGCAGCAGGAAGTTAGGCTGGCCAAGGTTAAAAGGATCAACAACCTGAAGCAAGTCGTTGGTAGCTGTAGTATCGTTACCAAATGTAGGAGTCATAAAGAAACCACGTTCGAATGAGCTGGCAAAGAAAGTACCCATGCCTGATAGTACACAGCGCTGTAATTTCAGATCGCCGGCTGTAGCATTGCCCTGAGCAGCTGTTCCGTCAATAAACAGACCTGTAGGGAAACCTGTGAAAACTGAATTGTAAGCATTCAACCTGGTGTTACGACGCAGGTGCATGGAACGTTTGAAATTCGAATTGATAGCAGTGGCAAGTGTATACTTCGGACCATAGATGGAAACATTGCTGAATATAGGCTGTGTAACAGGAGTGTTGGTTGAACCGGCTCCGTCGTTATCTGATTCAAATCCATTTGATCCTGAACCCGGATCTGCAATATCCTTATCGCGCAGAGATACAACAAACTGAAGCATTCCACGGAATCCAAAATCAGTATCGAAATCATCGTCCCATCCGCGGAAAGCAATGATGTGCTTTGCATTAACAGTTCCACCGAACCATTCGAACGAATCGTCGCCTGAGTATGATACCTGGATGTTTTCAATCTGTGTTCCGCTTCCGATACCTCCAAAGGTTATACCGTTGATTTCTTTGTCCGGAACGAAGGGAATACCAGGGAATTCGATACGTACAAATTTAAGGCTTCCGCTGTTGTCAGCATCATCAGGATTTGCACCGCCACCATATACTGATGTGGGTCCACCTTCGATAATAGCTGTTCCGCCAGGAACATTTATAGCAGCCTTGCCGCAAAGTACAACGCCACCCCAATCGCCGTAAGCACGGCTACCGGCTGACAGGTTCGAAGTAAATACTATAGGCTGGTTAACTGTTCCGACTGCCTGCAGTTTTGCACCACGCTCGATCAGTAATGTTCCTTTAGTATCTTTGTCGCCACGGATTACAGTTCCCGGCTGAATAGTTAAAGTCACACCATCGCGAACATAAAAGAATCCTTTTAAAAGGTATACATTATTTGATGTCCATGTGGTGTTCGATGTTAATTCACCTTCTACAGTTACTGTAGGAGCACCATAGTTGGTGTTTTGTGGATCCCAGTTAGCCCAACCTGCTGTCCAGTCGTTGCTGGTGCCGAAAGCTCCTCTGTAAGCTACCTGCTCAAAGAAAGGATCGTTGATGGTGCTTTGTGCAAAGCCGGTAAATGTGAGACATACCAGCGTTAAATAAATGAGTAATCTTTTTTTCATTTTTTTTTTGGTTTGATTTGCAGCAAAATTACTCTGACTGTCCGACATGTCTGTTAACGTAATATTAAGGATATTAAACCAAATTGTTATTGGCCAAATTGACTGTAAAATGCCAGTATCGTTAGTTAACGCCATTTACAGACAATAATCATCAGTTTTCTAATCATAACATTATATTAACATTTAATTAATATTAACAGCTGAATTTTGCATCCGATTAATAAGTAATTAACATTGGATAAATGAGAAACAAGTACTTCACATTGTGGTTTTTATTTTTTACCACAACGGTAATTGCGCAACAAACAGGAATAAAAGGGGTTGTCTCCGACAAAATAACCAAAGAAACTTTAGTCGGGGCTACTGTTATAATACAAGGTACTACTATTGGTTCCACTACCGACCTAGACGGAAATTTTTCAATTACAGGATTAGCACCAGGAAGCTACAACCTGGTAGTTTCATATATTTCATACAAAACACTAATTGTTGAAAAGGTTAAAGTGGTTAAGGATGTTATGCTGGAACAAAATGCCGATCTTGAGGGTAACAGTGTAGCACTCGAAGGGGTTGTAATTTCGGCCAACCGGCGCACCGGTACCGAAATTTCGATGATTTCGTCAATGAAAATGAGCAGTCTGGTTGTAAATGGTATTTCCAGTCAGCAGATCAACCGCTCGCAGGACCGTGATGCATCGGAGGTAATACGACGTGTACCTGGAATTACAATTATGGATGATCGGTTTGTTATGGTTCGTGGACTGAACCAGCGTTATAATGCGGTATGGCTTAATAATGCTTCCACTCCGAGTTCGGAACCTGACGTGAGAGCCTTCTCATTTGATGTTATACCAAGTGCGATGCTCGAAAATATTATGGTTTTCAAAAGTCCTGCTCCTGAACTACCGGCTGACTTTTCCGGGGCTGCTATCAAGATATTCACCAAAAATAATGCTGATAAAAATAGTTTCTCTGTAGGATATTCAACTTCTTTCCGCCCGGGAGCAACTTTCAATGATTTTAGTAATTACCGGATGAGCAAATACGAATGGCTGGGTTTCGATGATGGAAGCAGAAAGCTGCCTTCGGATTTCCCATCTCATCTCAATGAAGTTACCGATAAAAATGAAACACAGCGTTTGGGTCGTGAACTGAATAAAGTATGGACACCCGCCTTAAGCAAAGCTTTGCCTGATCAGCGTTTTCAGATGGGTCTGACACGTCGCTTCCTGATAGGAAAAGTGTCGGTAGGTAATATAAGCAGCCTTAATTATAGTTATGCACAGGATATTGATGAAGTGTTCCGTGCTGATTATCAGCGCTACGATACAGTAAAAGATGTATCGGATACCAATTATTTCTTCAATGATATACGAAACAAGGCCACCGCCAAAATAGGAGCCCTTACTAACTGGTTGTTTATTTATGGAAACAATCAGAAGATCGAATTCCGGAATCTATATAATCACCAGGGTTACACACAGGTAATCGACCGGAGTGGCCGCGATAACTATGGTGGCCTCACCATTCGGTCAGAAGAACTCAGTTTTAACAGCCGTAATACTTATTCCGGGCAATTAGCTGGCGATCATAATATGAGGGAGAACAAAACCAGGTTTAACTGGACTTTGGGTTACTCTTATGCCGACCGTGATCAGCCTGACCTGAAACGTCTTTCAACCTCACTTGTCGAAGATCCTGATAATCAATATTTCGGACAGTATGGTGTCAACTTTTCATTTGCGGCAACTCCTGAATTGTCGGGGCGGGTCTACCAGCATTTAAAGGAAAATATTTACAACGGCAACTTCAACTTCGAAAACACATTTGAATTTGGCAGCTTTAAACCGGAATTAAAAGCAGGTGTGTACCTGGAGAAAAAAGACCGTGATTTTACATCACGGAGCATTGGTTATGCGATTGCCAATTTTATGAAGTTCGACTGGGGTTTGCCTTACAAACCGGTAGATATAATATTTGCTGACTCAAATATCAATAACACTTCAGGGATAAAGATTGACGAAACAACCAATAAGAGTGACTCTTACACTGCATCAAATGATCTCCTGGCAGCATATGCGGCAGTTAAATTGCCATTCACCAGTAAACTATCGTTATATACCGGTGTTCGTATGGAAAAAAACAGCCAGCAAATGCATAGTTATTCCAGCGACAATGCCAGCGAGGAAGTGAATATCAATATTGACGAAACAAATTTTTTCCCATCGGCTAACCTCAGTTACAACTTCAATGAAAGGGCTTTAATGCGATTCTCGTATGGGATTACCATTAACCGGCCTGAATTCAGGGAGATAGCACCTTTTGCATTCTATGATTTCGAAATGAAGAAACTGGTAAGGGGTAATCCCGATCTTGAAAATGCCAGCATTCATAACTATGACCTCAGGTACGAATTTTATCCTACACCAAGCGAAACTTTTGTATTGGGTGCTTTTTACAAGGATTTTATCAAACCGATCGAAACTATTGAAATTAACTCAGGCAGCGGCAAAGATTATACCTTCCAGAATGCTTTGGGAGCCCAGAATTACGGAGTCGAACTCGAGCTCCGCAAGTCGCTCGAAAGCCTGGGTAAAAAAGATAATTTCCTTAAGTATTTCAAAAACTTCATGCTGGTAGCAAACGCTTCACTTATAAAAAGCGAAATAAAAATAGATACTTCTAAATTCTTTGCATCCGAGGCTAAACGCCCAATGCAGGGGCAATCGCCTTATATTGTAAATATGGGAATTTACTATCAGGATAACGACCATGGACTCATGGTGAGCTTACTTTACAATGTTATTGGCAAACGAATAGTAGTTGTTGGTCTTGATAATCCGGATGTTTACGAAATGCCCAGGAATGTGATTGACCTTATGATTACAAAAAATATTGGTGAGCACGTTCAGCTAAAGGGTGGCATTCAGGATATTCTGAATCAGAAAGCGGTTGAAAAACAGTATATTGAATATAAAAATACCGAAGGTGCTGCTATCAAACGCGAACAATCCACCCTGGAGTTTAATCCTGGTAGTATAATTACACTTGGGGTAACCGTAAATTTTAACAAATAGTTGTAATTTTAGCTTTAGTTTATGCAACGAAGCTGATGGAGTAACAGATTAAATTTCCTGGTATGAAAAAAAATATTTTGATTGCACTTTTTATTGTAATGGCTGGTGGAGCATTCAGCCAGTCACTCGAATACAGCGAAGGGTATTTTTATAAAAACGGTATGTTGTACACTGGAACATACACCGAGAGTTGGCCAAATAGTAATCCGAAACTGGTACAAAGCATCAGCAACGGACTCGAAGAAGGGATTTCGGAACTCTATTTTGAGAACGGGAAAATACAGGAACAACGTTCCTATTCAGAAGGGAAGAAGCATGGTATATGGATCACTTTCGATACAACAGGTGTAAAAATTTCGGAGGCCAATTACCGGCACAACAAGAAAGATGGAATCTGGCGTATATGGGACGAAAGCGGAAAATTGCGTTACGAAATGTACTACAGTAACGGCGAAAAGACTGGTACCTGGCGGATATGGGATGAGAAAGGAACTATGACCAGTGAGAGAAATTATAGTCTGAATTAGTAAAAGGGTTACCATACCGAAACGCCCGGAGTCAAACTCCTTCAGTATCAATTCCGGCATTCAGTGAGTAATTCTAAATTAGGAATTCAAAAATCCACTTTTCAGGAATCATCTGATTCTTTTGAAAAGTGGATTTTCTTTATAGTTGATCTCGAAAACTAATTGCCAGGCAGATTCCCGGAAACAAATTTCCCGAAAAAGAATGATAAGCTAGAATTTTGCAATAAATTCGATGGTAAACCTGTCGAAATGAGTTGGATAGTATTTTTTCAAGTATTTTTCGTAATTAAGCCGGAATTCAGCTTTAAACGGTTTAGGTTCAAATCCGAAATTTACTCCGGTTGTTATACGTTCAGCCAGTAAGCCATTATACCCGGCTTCCGCGCTCATAAAATCCCAGCGGAATACGGGGCTTATTATCTGTATCATATCGGCACCAGTATAAAAATTGTAATACGAATGCAGATAGAAGCCATACTGGTTCTTGGTGATCGAAACAGTATCAGTAAAGTGCCGCCGTATGTATTCAGTCTCAATCAGAAGTTTATCAGTCTGATATCTGATTTCGCCACCTAACATGCTAAGTTTGTTCTCAACAAGTGTGGATCCCTGGTATATATTTCCTGCGAAACGTATATTTTTGAGGGGCTCAAATGTTATTCGTGCTGAATAATTTGGTTTGTCGATCCATTTGGGATTGTTGTTGCCGGTGCCGTTCATGGCAGCAACCCATACATCGAAAGGAATTTTCAAAGTAAACCTGTAATTAACCAGTAAACCAATGTCGCGCAAGCCTTCATTTATATACTTGGTGACAAAGGAACGGTTAGCGAAAATACTTTCGACAGGATTTCGCAGATAATCGGAACTGAACGGAACTTTCCGCTGACCAAGGTACACATCCAGATTTTTCAGTGGTGCAATCTTAACAAATGCATCGAGCATTTTAATTTTACCTTCATCGGACAAATCAACCTCCGCACGATATCCGACATATTTATTAATATTTCCACGGGTACCAAAGCGTGCGTTGCGGACTTCGAAGCGCATTTTCTGACTTTCGAGGTTGAATTCTACTTTTGTCTTTAGCGAACCATCAAGCTTTGGCAGATATTCGCTGCCTGAAACCGTTTGAACAGGAGTTTGGGCTGAGCATTTAAAAACATAAACTGCAATAAATAAAAGCAGAAAGAGGGATTTTCGAAGCATTTGGTTTTTTTTTCAAAAATATCAAAATATGTGGATTTTGAGTTAATTCTGTACTATTTAATTATTGATCTGAAATTCAGAGCTATATCGACTTTTGGGGATAAAATCTATTTGATAAATATTGGCATTTTATTGCTTTTTGGTTTTGTAAATGAAGTTGCATTCTAAATAAGACTCTGAATACAGATTATATTCCGACTCAGAAGTTTAAAAATATGGTCATGTTTTGATAATATGAATTTCACGATTCCTTCACATGATAACTGTATTTTTGACAAACTTAATTGTATGGCAACAATCAACCAAAGCCTGAATAGCAGGGATGTCATCCAGGTTTATTCAAAATCAACCCGAATCTCCTTTTTTGTTTTCAATATATTGAAAAATATCGGCCATGCGCTGGCAGATAATTTGTCGAAGTTCCTGATTTCACTTTTTGCTGATTTTTACATACCGTTAAAACATTAAGCTTAAAGAATTACGAATGAAGAAACAAAAAAGACAGATTGAGATACTGGTCATATCCGATACACACCTTGGAACCTACGGCTGTCATGCCAAAGAATTACTCCACTATCTAAAAAGTATTAAACCCAAAATTGTTGTACTTAACGGCGACATTATCGATGTGTGGCAGTTCAGTAAATCATACTGGCCCAACAGTCATATGAAAGTGATCAAACACCTTGTAAACTGGATGGGAAAAGGCATAAAAACCTATTATGTAACAGGCAACCACGACGAGATGCTCCGCAAGTTCGAAGGATTAAAAATGGGTTCGCTCAGTATTGTTAACAAGGTTGTTCTTACCTTGCCCGATGGCAGAAAAGCATGGATTTTTCATGGTGATGTTTTTGATATTACCATGCAACATTCAAAATGGCTGGCTAAATTAGGTGCAGTTGGATACGATACTTTGATTTTGATAAACAGGCTCTTTAATTTCTTCTCAGAAAAGGTTTTCAAGAAAGGCAAATTATCTTTATCACAGAAAATAAAAAGCAGCGTAAAATCGGCAGTTTCGTTTATCAATAATTTTGAACAGACCAGTGCCGATATAGGCATCAGCAACAATTTCGATTATGTGGTTTGCGGCCATATTCATCATCCCGAAATACGTGAAATAGGCAATGAAAAAGGTAAAATAACCTATCTGAATTCAGGAGATTGGGTTGAGAATTTGTCAGCTCTTGAATTCAACAATGGCGAATGGTCGATATACAGGTTTAAAGAAAGTGATAAGGCCGAAATGGTGTTGAGCACCGAAGAAGAGGAAGATGAACTGAATGTAAACCTGCTTTTCGATAATATGTTGCACGAGTTTAATCTGATGAGACAATGAAAATTTTGTATGCTATTCAAGGTACCGGTAACGGCCATTTGAGCAGGGCCAGGGATATCATCCCGATATTGAAGGAAAACCATGATATAGATATACTTATCAGCGGTTCACAGGCTGATGTGGAACTTTCGTATGCAGTGAAATTCAAATATAAGGGGCTGGGTTTTATTTTTGGGGAAAACGGAGGGATTGATTTGGTGAAAACCTATAAGAAGAATCACCTGAAAGTTTTATTTTCCGAAATTAACAATTTACCGGTACAGGATTATGATCTGGTAATTAACGATTTTGAACCGGTGTCAGCCTGGGCCTGTAAGTTGAAGGGTGTAAACTGTATTTCGGTTAGTCACCAGGCTGCTGTGTTAAATAAAAAAGTTCCGAAACCAAAGGATATTGATCTGCTTGGTAAAGCTATTCTGAAGAATTATGCGCCAGCAAAAGCCAGGTATGGTTTTCATTTCAAGGCATACGACGAAAATATTTTCACTCCGGTTATCCGCCGGCAAGTGAGGGAACAGGTTGTAAAAAACATGGGACATTATACAGTTTACCTTCCTGCCTACGATGATAAAAGGATATTGAAGGTGTTGAAACAATGTGATAGCGTAAACTGGCAGGTTTTTTCGAAACACAATAAGCTTCTGTCAGGAGAGAAAAATGTTACCATTCGACCTATAAACAACGAAGCTTTTATTGAAAGTATGGCTTCATCAGAAGGGGTTCTTTGTGGCGCAGGCTTCGAAACTCCGGCTGAGGCACTATTCATGGGCAAAAAACTGATGGTTATTCCCATGAAGGGTCAGTTTGAACAACATTGTAATGCTGCCGTTTTAAAGGAAATGGGAGTAACGGTTATGAAAAGCCTCAAATTGGATAATGTTGAAAAAATAAATACCTGGCTATCTTCCGACACAAGAGTTGAGGTCGATTTTCCAGATAATACTGCCGTTATTATTAATCAAATACTGTCATTGCATACAACTTCCGGCCTTAATGAAATACTGAAACCGGTGAAAGATATTACCACGGCAAAGAAATTCAGGCAACTGGTGTTGAAGAAATTAGCTGCACAGTTATAAAATTTTGGAATGAGTATAACTGAGAGGGAATTTGGGCCTGATTTCCGGTGGGGAGTTTCAACTGCAGCCTATCAGATAGAAGGTGCCTGGGATATTGATGGAAAAGGTAAATCAGTATGGGATGTTTTTTCGAATACCAAAGGAAGAACATTCAATATGCAGACTGGAAATATTGCCTGTGATTTTTATCATCGGTATGAAGACGATATAGCCCTGATGGCTCGGATGTCGATCAGGAATTTTCGTTTTTCCATTTCTTGGAACCGGATTTTACCAGATGGTACAGGAACTGTCAACATGAAGGGGGTTGATTATTACAACCGCGTTATCGATTGTTGTTTCCGACAGGGTGTTGAGCCCTGGATCACTTTATACCATTGGGATCTGCCACATGAACTGGAGAAAAAAGGAGGATGGACCAACAGGAATATTATCAGATGGTTTGGTGATTATACAGAGCTTTGCACAAAACTTTTTGGCGACCGGGTTAAAAACTGGATCATTCTGAATGAGCCAATGGTTTTTACTGGTGCAGGTTACTTTCTTGGAGTTCATGCCCCGGGCAGAAAAGGTCTCAATAGTTTTCTTGCAGCTGCTCACCATGCAGCACTTTGCCAGGCCGAAGGTGGGCGGATAGTACGCTCAATGTTGCCTGACGCTAATGTAGGTACAACCTTTTCCTGTTCTTATATTGAACCCTTCAGTAATTCGGAACCTGATATGCAGGCTTCGGTCAGGGTGGATGCACTGCTCAACAGGATGTTTGTTGAGCCTCTGGCCGGACTGGGTTATCCTGTCGGAGATTTAAAACTTCTTAACAGGCTTGAACCTTTTATAAAGGATGGAGACGAAGGCAGGCTGGCTTTTGATATGGATTTTATTGGAGTACAGAATTATACCAGAGAGGTGGTTGCCATTTCGAGGATCACTCCTTTGATATGGGCTAAAGTGATAAAAGCGGATAAGCGGAACGTTGAAACAACTGTTATGAATTGGGAAGTGTACCCGGAGGCTATCTATAAAATGCTGACCAGGTTTGGACAATATACAAGCTTTAAAGAATTGATAGTCACGGAAAACGGGGCTGCTTTTCCCGATTTTTTATCAAATGGCAAGGTAAATGACGGCAAACGAATAACATATCTGGATCAGCATACACGGCAGGTTTTACGGGCCAGGAACGAAGGTGTGAATGTGACAGGGTATTTTGTATGGAGTTTTATTGACAATTTTGAATGGGCTGAGGGCTATAAACCCCGATTTGGCCTGGTTTATATTGATTTTGAAACTCAACAACGTACTGTTAAAGATTCAGGTTATTGGTATAGCCGTCTAATACAGGCAAATTCGGGAAATACAGGTTTTTGATATGGATCGTAACCGAATGGATTGGCCAGGCTATAAAGTTTCATTCTCAGCTATCATTTAATTAATATCCGGTTAACAGTATACCGTTATTTTTGCAGCAATCAACTTATGAATTTGTTTTATAGAATTTGTATCGCAATTTTGCTTTTGCTTACCGTAAAATGTCTGGTAGCGCAAGATGGAACTGCTTTTGACCAGGATTCAATAATTACGCATACTCTTTCGGAAGTTGTAATCACTGCCAGCAGGCATAATTCTGTCAGCCTGAATACGTCAGAGGCTATCAGCATACTGGGAAGCAAACCAATTCAGAACAATCAGCTTCGCTCGGCACCTGAAGCACTAATGTTGATGCCTGGAGTTTTTGTTCAGAAAACCAATCATGGAGGTGGCTCCCCATTTTTACGTGGATTAACGGGTAACCAGACCCTTTTGTTAATTGATGGTATAAGGTTGAGTAATGCAACGGTGCGTTATGGTCCCAATCAATACTTTAATACCTTAGATGTATTCAGCCTCAGTAAGATAGAAGTTCTCAGAGGCAGTGGCTCGGTACAATATGGTTCGGATGCGCTGGGAGGTACTATTCAGGCTTTCAGTAAGGATGCTGAAATACGGGCCAAACCTGAATGGGGAGGCACATTGGTTACTCGTTTGGCCACTCATGGTATGGAGCAGAGCTTGCATGCCGAAGCGCAATATGGCGGAGCCAAAGCAGCAATGAGGGGTGGATTTACCTGGCGAAATTTTGGCGATATTGTTGGAGGCGACACCACAGGCCGTCAATCGCCAAATGGATATAATGAACTTGATTTTGATGTTAAAGGGAAAGTCCTGCTTTCACCTTCAGGTATATTAACAATTGCTTTTCAGAATGTTCATCAGTCGGATATTCCTGTATACCATAAAATTATGCTCGAAAATTATGTTGTAAACAAAATGGATCCGCAGAAGCGAATGTTGGGTTATGCCAGGATAAACAAAACATTGAATAAAGGTATCTGGAAATCTGCAATCATTACCCTTTCGGGGCAAAGGAGCGAGGAGGGTAGGGTAAGCCGGAAAAAAGGTTCAAATATTGAGCGTATCGAGAATGATCAGGTGTGTTCAGCTTCTTTTGCATCTGAAATTAATACTTCTGTAGGATCCATTTGGTCAGCCACCAGCGGAATAGAAGTTTACCACGATTTGGTTTACAGCACCCGTACCGACAATGATATTGTAAGTGGTGTCCAAATTTCAAAGCGTGGATTGTACCCTGATGCAGCCATCATGACAAGTATTGCGTCCTTTACTTTGCACACTTTTGATTTTGAAGAATGGTGTTTTACCACTGGAGTCAGATACAATACTTACGCGATCCGCGTCGAAGAAGACGAAACCGGCAAAACGAGATTAACACCTTCAGCTCTTGTCGGAAACATAGCAGTCATGAGGAAAATAAATACGAAATCAAATGTTTTTATTTCGGCAAATACAGGTTTCCGTGCACCAAATATTGATGATCTGGGTACATTGGGAATCGTTGATTTCAGGTATGAGACGCCGAATTTCAATCTTAAGCCGGAAAATTCCTTTCAGTACCAGATCGGATATAAATACCGGTCGGGTAAACTGAAAAGTGAAACCTTCATTTACCGGAATGAATTATACAACCTGATTGTACGCAATAAAGCAGAAGGTGAAAGTGTAGAAGGTTACCCCGTATATCAAAAAGAAAATGTTGAAAGGGCTTTTATACAAGGTTTGGAAACGGACTTTGGTTATAAGTTTGGTGAACAATGGTTTCTCTCAGGTACATTGACTTATACCTATGGACAGAATATTACTAAAAATGAACCTGTACGGAGAATTCCACCCTTATTTTGCCGGTTGGAAATAGAATACACACACACATCATGGTGGTGCAACTTTGAATGCCAGGCAGCAGCAAAACAGGATAGGTTGGCTAAAGGTGACACCGAAGACAACCGAATTCCTGCCGGAGGTACTCCAGCCTGGAATATATTTAATATCAATGCAGGGTATAAACTTCACTTTGTAAAATTTGACATATGCATTCAGAATCTGCTGAACCAGGATTACAGATACCATGGCTCGGGTGTAAATGGATATGGCCGTTCAGCACTGTTTTCCTGTTCTGTAAAATTTTAAAAGGCCTGCATCCTATTCTGATGTGGCCTTTCGATATAAAAAACAGTAACCAATCAGTGACTGAAGTTTAAAGTGCCTAAAGTACTTAGAGTTTATTAAGTTGTAAGTGTATGTTGGATCTGGAGTTAAAATACAAATAAATACGCTGTTAATGAATCCTCTGAGCACTATGCGCCAGGCACTCAGCACTAAAAAAGAATTCCTAAAGTGCCAATAGTTTAAATCATTTAATTAACTTTTACCCACCAACCACAGAGCACTTTGCTCTGAGCACTCAGCACTGAAAAAAAGTGCCTGGAGCACTTATAGTTGTACCTAATTCCTATGATACGGAGCACTAAAAATACATCCTAAAGTTTTAAGCACATTTAGTTAAAATGTTAGAATTAAACCACCAAATAGCCCAATATCCCCCAGCCCCCTAACTCCTAACCCCAAAAACCTAACCCCTTGCTCCTGCATTGTGCACTGAAAACGCATATCAGTATCCGGGTGATTAGTTAAAATAAAACTAATTGTGTTTTGTTCCTGCCGACTTATACTGTTGATCATAAAATAGTTCGGATTCGAAGGAATACTATGGCCTTTCGCCTGCCTCCAGTCTTTGGTTAATCGTATCAAACAATTCCTTCACATCTGCCAGGCTGTTGATTACATAATCAGCCCCGGCATTCAGGTAATCTTCTCTTACTTTTTTCTGGAACTTTAAAAGCTCGGTAGGTTCCAGCGCATTGAATTCTTTTAGAGTCAGACCCATTTCGTTACTCGAATTCACCACTCCCACACTCCACATGCCGGCATTTGTTCCTTCTTCTATATCAGCAATTGTGTCCCCAATTTTCACTATTGCCTGCATGGGGTAAATACCAAGATTCTCAGCGTTTTTAAAAGCCATCCAGGGTGCTGGTCTTCCGGCTGGAACCTCCGATGCACATACAACCGAATCAGCAACATAGCCTTGTTTTGCAGCTGCTGCAGTAAGTATTTCCATCATTTCGTTATTATAGCCTGTAGTTGAGCCTATCTTCATATTCATTGATCTTATAACCTTCAGGGCTTCAGGCAATTCAGGTATAATTGCTGAATGTTTTCCGATAACTGTAAGTTGAAGAGGTATAAAATTGCTGAACATATCCTCAATATCTTCCATTGTACACCCGCATCCGTGTTTCTCTTGCCATGCAGCGGCTACACGCGGATATTGTGAAATTACCCGGATGTGATCGCGTTTATGCATTCCCATTGGGCCGCGGGCTTCGTTCATAGTAATTTCTATGCCTTTTTGCCTGAAAACTTCAATGAAAACTCCGGTGGGAGCGAAGCACCCATAATCCACGGTAGTTCCGGCCCAGTCGAAAATAACGGCTTTTAGTTTTCCTGTATAGTTTTTTCTGTTCAATTCATTCATTTTCTGGTGATTTAGTTTTCGGTTAATTCAATTTCCATTTCATGCAACACTGATTCAATGGCGTCTACCAGATTTTGAATGTCAAGAGGATAGAGTTGACCGATGTTTCCAATCCGGAAACAATCCACTTTGCTTAACTTACCCGGATATATCACAAATCCTTTGTCATTTAGTTTTGAATAGAATTTTTCAAATGAAAAATTTGGATGAGCGGGGTAGAGGAAGGAAGTAATAATATAACTCCTTATGCCATCGGGCAGATAGATTTCGAACCCAAGTTCTTTCATTCCTCCAACCAGAAGTGAATTGTTTACGGCATATCGCCTTGCTCTTTCACTTATCCCTCCTTCGGCTTCGAGTTCGTTGAGTGCCGCATGAAACGCAAGAATGGCCTGTACCGGAGGAGTAAAACGAAACTGGCCATTTAAACTTAACCCCAGCCATTGTTCGTAAAGGTCGAGGCTCAGGGAGCGGGCCTGGTTTTTGCATTTTTCGAGTTCTGAGCGCTTTGCAAGTACGTAGCTGAAGCCCGGAATTCCTTCGATACACTTATTCGATGATGATATCAGGTAGCTGATATTCAGCGCTTCCAGATCGATGTCATAGGCTCCGAATGTACTCATGGCATCTACAATAAATATCTTGTTGTATTGTGCCGCCAGTGCCCCGATATCAGATATTGGATTCAGAAGACCCGTTGTTGTTTCACCATGAATAACAGAAATATGTGTGATTTCGCTTTTTGTAGCCAGTATAGATTCGATTTCTACCAGATCCGGTAGTTGATTTTCGTCGTATACAACTTCAACTACAGGAATCGAATTCACCCTGGCAATCTGGCTGATTCTGCGGCCATAAGCCCCGTTTATAATATTGAGTAGGATGCCATCGTGTGGAATAGCTGATGAAATAGCCGATTCAATTCCGAAGGTTCCGCTTCCCTGAATTATAACTGCTTCATACTCCGGTGATTTTACATGAGCCAGGGCAAGTAACTTTTCCCTGATCTGCTTTATATGCGAAATAAAGGCATGGTCGCGGGAGCCAAGGTCGGTCATTGCTGCTTCTTTTACGCTCCTGGCTGTTGTTAACGGACCTGGTGTAAAAAGTAATTTATCTTTCGTTTTCCTGAAATCTGAAATGATCATTGTTTTCGTTTTAAGTTGTTACTGTAATAATTTGAGCTTTTTTGCTGTTAACTTTATTTTCTGACAGGAACCTGCTGTTAAAATACCATATGGATAGCATGATAAGTATACTACCCGCAAAAGCCAAACCATATGAGGATGCTACCAGAAACCTGAAACAACTATGCTGGTAATTGCTGAAATTTTTAAAAAGCAAGGTACCTACACTTCCCAGATACCCGAATGAATCAGCTATGTAAATAAAAAATCCGGCATTGGCTGCTGATCCGAATGCAGCAATCATACGATCGAATAGCAGGCAGTTAAAAGGCAGATATCCAAGATACGTACCTAGTCCAAGTAAAATCATCCATACTGTTGGAGTTACCAATCCTGAATTTAATGCAAGAGTGCTGATTCCCACAAGTATAAACCCTGATAAAATTATATAGTTGTTCATCAGCAATGCTTTACGGTTGTTCTTGATAAACATTAACGATATCATAACTATAAAAACAACAAGGGCAATTGGTAATTCCGACCAGGTAAATATCATTGAGTTACCGGTAATTCCAATAGAAGACCAGATCTCGGCTGCAAAATTGTCGCGTAAATCACGGAATATTGTTAATAATATATATGCTACAGCCAGCAAAATCAGCCCGGGAGCATATTCACGGAATATGGTTGCCCTCTGTTTACGGTTCATTGGAACACGCTTTGTACGCATTGCTTCATCCTCTTTGGTTGGTTCAGGTGTTTTGTCGAGAAACCAGACAAATACTATGAGGGGTATATAGAAAATAAGACCGGTTGCCCAGGGCATCTGGAAATCGGATAAACCGAAATTACTCATCATGATTTTTCCCACACTTTTAACAAAGCCTGACGACACTATAAAGCTGATACTTAACACTGTACCCAGAATTTCAGTTGTTTTTCTTCCTTCGAGGTATGCGAATACCAAGCCCCAGATCATCCCCAATGGAAGTCCGTTTAGAAATAACAGAAGAATATTATATGGGGCAGGTACAATACTGAAAAGCACCAGAGAAAGTTCAGCAATACCGGTAAGAATCAGAATGGAAATGGAACGTGAACTGCGTCCCATTTCCGAAATAACCTTAATACCAATAAATTTAGAAAGTGCATATCCTATAACCTGTGATATAATTAAAAGTGCCTTGAAATCAATTCCTCCAAAGGTTAATCCTTCGAAGGCCGCCACTGTAAAAGGTTTCCTCAATCCATACATACAGGCATAGGTAAGAAATGCCAGCATGCTTACATAGATGGTAAAAATAACCTCGTTCTTTTTGCCAAGCCAGGTTGTAATTCTATGTACTTCAGGCATATAAAAGCTTTTCAGTGTGGTCGTTAGTGTTTTCTTTTTGACAAGGAAATGGTAATATGCTCATCTTTACAGAGCATTCAAGTGATAAATTGAAGTAAAATGTAAGGAGTTATTTGTGCTGATCTTCAAGCCTCCAGCGCTCCTGTTCTTTGCTTTCGCGCTTCATATCTTCCGGATCATCAATAGAAGGTCCTTTTTTTAGCTGTTTCCAATCGAATTTCTCATCGAAGGGATCCAGTGCTTTTTGCGGATCGAAAAAACGGACATCAACCGGAAGTGCTGAATAGGGTCTGAAATCAGGTTTATCAGTAAACATATCGGCAAAATCAGTAGCTGAGGCATCGTATTGATTGAGGTAAGGAATTCCGAGTATATTCCAGAAAGTCTTGAAAATGCTCCCGAAACTTGAATGAACATGACCTACATAGTTTTTTCGGGCATAAGGAGATATGACCATCAACACACTTCGGTGGGCATCAATATGATCAATTCCACCCTGTGCATCATCTTCTGTAATAATTATCAGCATATTTTTCCAGTATGGTGTATGCGAAAGAAATTCCACTATTCGTCCCACAGCGAGATCATTATCAGCCATATAGCTTTCTCTGTACGGATATCCGGCTTCTGGTCTCTCGTCAGCACCGTGGTCGTTGGGCAGAATAACGGTCAGCATTTGTGGCATGCTGTCTTTGCCAGCACCCCATTTTTCGTTAAACTCTTTTTTGAACATATCAACTCTGAACTGATCAGGTATGGCGGTGTTGTAAGTTGGGTATTGATACGATGTACGGCTTAAAAGGGAAACAGGAAGCGGGAAATTGGCTACCTGCTTAATGCCACCGTATTTATAGGTATCCTGGTAATCAGCGGGTTCGAACATCACACCAAATCCAAAATTGAAATAGGATACTTTCTGTCTGTACATATGATCCCACATCGATCCCGATTCATTGTAGTCTTCCGGGTAAATGGCTCCTGCAGATCCGTTTAGCCCGAGATTCCCCGGAGCCTCACTATTTTCACGGTAGTCGCGGTTGCCTCCGTAATTGGCTGGTGTTGTGGCTTCGACCCATTCGTTCGGATAAGTATTTGAGAGCCAGCGGTGTCCGTCAGCCGAAACATCCGAATCCACATAAAAATTATCGCTGATCGAAAACTCTTTAGCCAGTTGCAGGTGATTTGGCATTACTGCGACATTTTCGACCTTTGAGCTTTTACTGCGGTTAGTAAACGAAACATCGTATCCATATCTGGCCAGTGCGGAATCGCCATCGCCATTTTTTAATTGTCCGAAAATTTCATCGTATGTCCGGTTCTCTTTCGAAATAAATACAATATGTTTTATGGGTGATTCTTTCTGCCCCTGGAAAAGAGGAACTGGATTTTCTTTTCGCCAGCCGAATACAGGCGAATCCACATTTGTTATCTCAAAGTTGTTGGCTATTACCTGGTCTGTTAGCTTGTTAAGTTGCTCATTATCTGGAATACTGATCACCTCAACGGTGCCTTTCATAAGACTTCCGATATAACTGCCATCAGGCACGGCTGAAAAAAAGCTGCCTCCGTTCGGACCGCTTCCAAACCCTTTGGCGTTGGCGACAATAAGTTTTTTGCCATCAGGTGTTACTTTTAGTTTTGCCGGAAACCAGCCAGAGGGTATATGTCCAATCACTTTAAGTGTTTCAACATCGATGACGCCGATGGCATTAATCCCTGACTCGGCTACAAAAACTCTTTTTCCATCAGGAGAAGCTGCCAGTCCGAACGGAATGACTCCTCTCAATGAACCGAGATTAACATCAGCCTGAAGTTTGATGTGAGTTACAATTTTTCTGCTTTTGCTGTCGAGAACAGTAACATTATCGTTTGTGCCGTTGCTGATAAAAATATAGTTTTGGGCAGCAACTATCGAATTCGGACTCGATCCTCCTACTGCGGGAATTCCATCAACCATCTGACCTACAAGAGTACCAGTCTTTATTTTTGAAACCACTGATGGATTTGCAGGCTCTGAAATATCTATTGCCCATACGGAGAATGAATCATCCGAATTCTGTGGTCCCAATCCCGGTATTTGTAAGGTATCATTCGAAATTCCGTTCACTGAAACCTCCGAACCATATTCATAAGCAGGCATGTTAAGAGTACTCTTCTTCCAGCTCCCTTTACGTAGCTTTTTTATATATCCATATTGATACATTCCTACGTTGGCAATATAAACAGTTTTTTCATCAGGGGAAAGTGCTATTCCGAATGGGTATCTGCCTGTGCCGGTATTCGATATCAATTTTTGTTTTTCGAGGTCGATCACCAGCAGCCTGAAGCCAATCTGATCGACTGCGTATAGAAACTTGCCGTTGCTGCTTATGGTCATATCGCCGATATAGCCATGTGAGTAGTCAGCTTTGTCATCTTTTGAGCTACAGTCGATGGTAGATTTGGCAGTACCGGTCGCAATATCGAAAATATAGATTTTATTTGCCTGCCCGCCTGCAACGTATACTGATTTGTTATCGGGCGAAATGGCTAGTCCCATAAACACAGACTCCAACACTCCTTTGTCACCTGCCGGTGATGGAGGAATCTGCTGTATTTCGGGCTTTCCTGAGTTCAGGTTTCTTAAAATAGTAATTGAAATCGGATTGGTTCCGGAGTTGGCAGTTACGGCAATATTGCCATCGTTGCTTAATGCCAATCCATAGGGATGGGGGGCAACGGTATAACTTTCACCAGCCGGGGTTATAAAACGTCCGTTAGGAATAACGGTTTTTGCGCTTTTATTTATTTGACAGAAATTTTTTCCGGCAGGTGCTGAAATTACATACTGCGCTTTCTGTGCATTAACTGGTACTGAAAAAATGAGGAACAGTATTATCGGGAAAAGATATTTCATGTTTTGTGTTGGTTTTTAAATTTCCGTGAGCAGAATAATCAGTTATTTCTTATCACCCCTGGCATATTCTGGAGACAGGGTATAGAAAAGCATCGGAGTTTTTAGAGATTTGTTTTCCACTCAGCTATTCTCAGGCATTTCTTACTGATATTTCACATGTAATGGATTTATTCATATTCACTGCTGAAACCACCTGCTTTTCAATCGGTGAAATAACAATTTATTTATTAATTCAAGGTTAAGACTTTTTTATATTTCAGTTTTATCTCGTCGGATCAGTTATTTGGCAACCTACTTTATTAAGCTAAACACATCAGAGAGTATTGAAACAGCATTCGTTAAATCCTCCCTGCTGATGGTGAGTGCAGGTGAAAGCTGCAGTACATTTCCCTGCGAAACTTTGAAACTAAGACCCCGTCTCATACATTCGTACATTATTTTTTCTGCTTCATTTATTGCTTTCTCTTTGGTTGATAAATCCTGCACCAATTCTATTCCCCACAATAAACCTATTCCCCGCACATCACCAATTAATGGAAAAGTGGACTGCATTTGCATCAATTGGGTTTTCATGAAGAGTTCATCCTCATTCATCTTTTGCAGCAAATTCTCCTCCTCAATAAAATTAATAGTAGCCAGAGCAGCAACACTTCCTAATGGGCTTTTTTCATGTGTATAGTGCCCCAGCGAAATGTCGTTTGCAATATTATAACAATCACGTGTAACCATGGCTGCAAAGGGAACTATTCCCCCACCCAGGCCTTTGCCCAGGCAAATAATATCAGGTTCTATTCCGAAATGCTCAAATGCAAACATCTTTCCTGTTCGCCCCAGGGCAATCGGAATTTCATCCAGAATCAGCAGAATCCCATGCCTGTTGCATATTTCCCGGATTCGTTGCCAGTATTCTCTCAAAGGTATCTGTACATCCGTATTCCGTATTGTTTCGATCAGAAATGCCCCTATATCTCCTTCTTTTGCAATTACATATTCGAGATAATCGGCATACTTCATCTGACCGGCTTCAGTATCGCCGAATATACCTCTGTATGTAGTAGGAGGTGGGATATGAATAACACCGGGCATCATCGGACCCATGTTTTTCCTGAAAACTGCTTCACCACCTGCTGATATTGCATCGAGGGAAGCACCGTGGAATGAATCCCACAGCGAAACAAGTTTATGCTTGCCAGTTACCACTCGTGCAAGTTTGATAGCCATACCAATTGCTGAAGTTCCACCTGGTGCAAAAAGGCTCCTGTTCAGGTCGCCAGGTAATAAACCGGCAATTTTTTTTGCGAATTCAACTGCTGGCTGATTGGTATATCTCCGTGGTGAAAACGACAAGCTTTGCAGTTGTTCTGTAATCTTATTGAGAATATACTCATTACCATACCCGAGCTGATGTACATTGTTACCATGAAAATCAAGCATCTGCCTGCCCGAAATGGTTTTTATGCTGCTTCCCTTACATGATTCCAGTACATCGAGGCATGGGCTCGACATGGACTGGTGCAGAAAATACCTTGCATCATCTTCCAGGATTTGTTTTGTTTGCTGATCGGTTATTTGCTGATCCCAAATTCTACGCTCATCCGAAAAGTTAATATCTCCTTCGGTTCTTAAATTGATTTGTTCCATTTGTACTCAATATTTTTATGGCTCTGCAACATTCGAATAAGGTTGCTTATGGAGTGAATCACTCCTTCAAATTTATATGAAGTTTTACATTTAATGAAATCAACCACTTGTTTTCATTGATCGTGCGGCAGCACAACGGGCCAGATGCTCAGGGCTGAATGGGTTGAATTCACCGAACCGGCCGTGCCTGTAGCAGCTAAAATCAAAAGGATTTGGTTGTTTAGCTGCCAGGCAGGCTATTCCCAGACCAACTCCACCGGCAACTGAAATTCCTGCACCGGCACAACCAGTGGCTAAAAGTAGGCCTTCAATCCCCTCAACTTCACCAAGGATAAATTGATTATCAGGTGTATACCCCGAAAATCCGGCAATATAATTTTTTATTCCAATATCAGCTGAACCCGGGAAAAATCTGGACATTGATTCAAAGTTTTCAATCAGGTCGTTCCAACCATCGTAAGTGCTGAATGGATAATTATTTCCGTTGACAGGAAGCGAATGAGGATCAGCATATACTGAGTTTGCTTCCCTTATTCCGAAGAGAAGCGAATTCCCCTGTGGCCTGGCATAAAAATTGGCATCAGGAATTATAACAGTGGGGGAGTTGGATGGAAACATGGATCCGGATGATTCGGTAATCCAGTACTGGCTGCGTACAGGAGCCATCGGCAGGGGAATTCCAATATTATATGCAAGAATGCCTGACCATACACCGGCAGCCAGCACAGTTGTATCAGCGGAATATATACCCTCTTTCGTCCTGATTCCGGTGACTGATTTATTTTGAAGCACAAGTTCGAGAACTTCTGTGTTCCTTATAAATTTTACACCTGATTTCCTGGCAGCAGAAGCAAAAGCCATTCCTATCAGATAAGGGTCTGTTATTGCTTCTCCGGGAACCAGCGCGATTCGCTCTGCCGCAGAGGCATTTAGCCATGGAGCCATTTGCTCAGCCCTTTGCGATGTAATATATTCGAAGTCTATATGATGGGCTGTTGCTATTTCCATCATTTTCTCAAGTGCGGTAACTTTGTCGGGACTAACCGCCAGATGCAGGGCCCCATTATAATGAACAGGAATAGTATCACCCGTAATTTTTGCCAGCTCTGGCAAAACACGGTAAGTCTCGAGTGATAAAGGAATCACGTGGCTATAAGTCCTAACCCTCGTCATTAATGCTGCTGCCAGACTGGTATTGCCTGAGCATAGCTCGTTTCTTTCGTAAACTACTACTTCTTTCGAAGGATTGTCTCTTTTAAAGTAATAGGCAATCGCTGCTCCGAAAATTCCACCGCCAACTATCAGTAAAGCTGTATTTTTAATATTTTCAGTATCCATTTTCCCTGTATTGAATATTGAAGTTCAATTACTAATTCTAAACCAGATATTCATTCAAAAAGTGCCTGGGTATGGCGTAAAAAAGGGACTGCCTGAATAAAAAACATCAGACAGCCCTCCCTCAATCAACCAAACGAAGCAATCAAACTTATTTTATTACCCACATTTCAGAGTTAATATCATCATTTTGTGAACCATACTGGCTTTGCAATGCTGCATTGTAATTATCAAGATTTGTTGTACGCTCTGAATTTGGATACTGCCAACGTTTAGCAATACGCTCACTGTTTGCAGTTCCTGGGCCTGTCAGGAATTCAGGAATACCGGTACGGCGGTTGTTGTAATACGCTTCCCAGCCGGAATTCTGAAAAAATCCAAGGTATTTCTGAATAAGAATCTGGTTCAAACCATCAGCATTATTGCCTTTGTAATTTACTGCTGCCTGATTGTAATACTCTGTCCAGTTTGCAGCCACATCTGCTCCATGGAATGTCCAGGATGCCTGAATGCCTTTGATATAAAAATCTTCTGCGTCACCGCTGATCCAGCCACGGTTGATGGCTTCGGCAATATTGAAGCACTGCTCAATATATCCGATTTGAATAGACGGTTCACCGGTGTAAGTTCCGTAATATTTATCCTTATTTATAGCAGAGTATTCACCGTTGAGCATTTTAGTTGACATATCGTCGAGACTTTCGCCTGAACTTGCACCAACATAAGCTTCATAATCCTGTGGGGTCAACCCTCCGGCAATTTTAGCAGGTGCAGGTTCAGCTACAATAAAAGTTCTTGGATCCTTTAAGTCAACCAGCGTATTCAGGTAAGTGGCCGACATATTGTTACGGGTTGCAGTAAATCCATAGTTATCAGGATTTAAGGGATATTTATCCGTGCTGTTATTGAAGATAAACTGTAAGTTCTCGTCTAATGAAGTCATCAGAGGATATTTACCAGGATTGCCTATGACATTCGAAAACTGTTGTTTGATATTAAGGTCAGTATCACTTTCTTTTTTGCTGAGTGTGATAAGTACTCTTAATTTATAGGAGTTTACAACTTTCTGCCATTTCGAAAGATCATTGTTAAGCATAAAATCGCTGGTCAATGTGTTATCGTTAGCATCAATCAGTTTTTGCAGATCGCTGTTTGACTCTTCGAGCCATACCAAAGCTTGTTGAAAAACAGCTTTTTGTGTATCATATTTTGGTTTGGTGTTATCAATACCCTGCATAGCTTCGCTTAATGGAATGTCGCCCAAACGCATGCTCATATCAACGTAGTAATATGCGTTAAAGAATTTAGCCAGAGCTGAATAGGCATTGTTTTCAGGTAAACCAATGCGTTTTGCTTCAGCAACCATTTGTTTTACATCGTTCAGTTTCGAATAGTTGAAACTGGTTGATGTCCAGTCGTACTGCTGATCGTCGTAGTACGCATAATTGCTGCACCAGAACTGGTTCCACCGTTGTTCGGCACTCCATGGATAATAAACCATTCCATTTATTACAGTAGGCAGGATAAGTGAGGGTGGAACTTCACTCGGTAGATTTGGGTTTTTTTCCAACTCCTCGAATTTGGTACATCCGGCAAATGTTACAACCAGCAAGATGAATATATATAGTAGCTTTTTCATGTTTTTCGTAATTTTCATTAGTAGTAATGGATTGATTCTTAGAAAGTCAGGTTAATATTGAAGCCGAATCTGCGGGTAGTTGGGGTTTGAAGTCCTGAGTAGCTATCTGTGCCAGTGTATTGTTCCACATCTATATCGGTGTTTTCGGCAAAATAGAGCAGGTTACGGCCAACGAAAGAAATACTGGCTTGTTGGATAAATGATTTTTTCAACATCGACTGTGGAAGGTTATAAGACAATACCACTTCGCGCAATTTTACAAAAGTGCGGCTCATATTCACAGCATTATCGGTGCCGTAATAGCGGCTGATATAATCCTGCAAGTAAGTGGCTGTGGTGTTTGGTGCAAATTCCAGGGCATCATTGTTAATGATTTTTCCATCCGGGTCATACTCAATAGCCACGCCATTGCTAACAACCACACCTTCTCCAACATATGATTTAATTCCGAGTACATCATTTGCACGTGCTATGCCCATTTCACCTTCAACTGTTGCAATGTTCCTGCCACCCTGGAAGGTTTTTTTCTCAACATAGTCGAGTATAGTTCCTCCGAAACGTCCGTCAATCTGAAATGATAAACTTAAATTCTTATAAGTCAGAGTATTCCGGATTGCACCAACCCAGTCAGCATCTGCATTCCCTAAGAATTGTGGTACTGAATTCCTGATCGGACGGCCACTGCCATCATTGATAATCTGACCATCAGCATTGCGAACGAAATCTGTACCAATAATTTTATCCATACGGTCGCCTATTTTAAAATATGTGTTGAGTTTATCAACCCCGGGATATATTTCTTTTAAATAAGTATGAACCGTCGAATAATTGGCCGATACATCCCACTTTAAACCGTTTGGTTTGTAAACAGGAGTGGCATTGGCCGATATTTCAACACCTTTACGATGATATTTTAAACCGTTTTCGATAACTGAATTAAATCCGGAAGCATTTGAAACTTTTAAAGGGAAAATATCCGGTCCGTCAATGGATGAGAAATAGGTAAAGTCAAATCCAAGTCTGTTTCCCAATAAGCTTACATCTGTACCAGCCTCCCATTGCGAGCTGAAACGGGGCTTGAGATCAATATTGTTGATGGTACCGGTATAGGATGCTGCTGGTGAACCCTGTATTAAGCCAATGCCATAAGTTGCACTATTGATATAGGAAGGTCCGTCGTAAGGTGAATAGTAGCTTCCGCCATACTCAAGTACATCAGAGGTTGGCCCTATCATGGAGGTTGTTAAAGCACCACCTACATTTGCATACGAACCACGGATTTTCCATGATTTTACAGTTGGGATTGTTACAAGTTTCGAAACCTCTATACTGCTTGATATGCTGGGATAGAAATATGTATTATGGCCGGCGAGCATGGTTGAGCTCTTGTCCCAGCGACCTGTTAACGATAGAGTTGCAAAATCGTTGTAGGTAAAGTCGGCAACTCCATAGCCTGAGAGTACGGTCATTGGTGCATAGAAGTTGTACGACCTTACAGGGTTTTTTGAATTGCTGAGGTTATACCAGCCTGGTACATTGAGGTAATCAGTTGTGGCATAGCTGCTTCGGTAGGTAAACGAACGAATGTTTCCCCCTGCTGATGCATGAACACTCAATTTGGGAACTATATACTGATCGTAGGACAAGAGGATATCCGTGTTGTTTTCGAACAAGGAGCGTTTGTCCTCCCTGTAATCGCCCAGTCCTTCTTCCCTGCCATAAGGATGTGCTGAGAAAGGCATTTTCTCTGTGCGGAAAAGATCGTAGGAAGTTACTGCCGAACGTGCCATTAGATTTAAATGATTCGTGAAGCGGTAAGTTGTTGAAACGTAACCATTAATATCGGTTTTATAATGACCGCGAAGCCATTCGTACGACATGAAATATGGGTTGTGGTATCTCTGGTATTCGGCGTAGATAGATTGTACACCTTCTTTACCAGGCTGCCAGTAGTCGCGCATATCATCAATATTCCAGTCGGCACCACCCCAGGCGATAATATTATAAATAATGCTGTTCGGGCCGTAATTAACATCGGGTACATTGGGTGTATATTGCTTGCTGTAAGCCATATTGGCATCGATCCGGAGTTTTTTCGAAATGTTGTACCCTGCCGTTAAATTGAAGTTTGTCATATTCAGCTTGGTATTTGGAGTAATACCTTTCTGATAACTATGTGAAGCGGAGAAACGGAGATCATATTTCTCTGAGTTTGAAGCAATAGCTATGCTGTTGGTAGATAATAAACCGGTTTCAAGGAAACGTTTCAGGTTGTCCTTTCCGCGTGCAATCCAGGGCGTAGCAGTGCGTTCTCCTGTTTCAGGATCAATAGGGCTGTCGTATTGTGGTATAAGCTGACCTTCGAATTTAGGACCCCAAACATCGTAGTCGCCATCATTGGTCCCGGCTCCACGTCCGTCAACAAAAGCATACCTGCCATGATCGCCAGGGCCATATTCGTCCTGTACTTTAGGAATTGCCAGGAAGCCTTTTTCGAACATGGTACTTGAGTTAAAATCAACTGTAAAATCTTTTTTATTGCTGGTGCCTTTTTTAGTTGTAATCTGAATAGCTCCGTTTTGTCCACGCGAACCGTATAAAGCCGCAGCAGTGGGTCCTTTAAGAATGGTATAGCTTTCAATATCATCAGGATTAATGTTCCAGGTATCCGATTGAACCGGAACTCCGTTAACAACATACAGAGGTGTAACCCCACGCAGAAGTACATTTGGAGCACCAAGTATTTCGGATGAACTGCCCACAACGAGTCCTGCAACTTTTCCGGTAAGAGCGTTTATTGCATTGGGCTCCCGAGCTTTAATCATTTCACTTCCTTTAACATCGCTAATAGCATATCCGATTGTGCTTTTTTGCTTTTCGATGCCAAGAGCAGTTACAATAATTCCTTCGATTTGTTGTCCCGATTCAGTAAGTATTACATTGATCACACTTTGGGCACCGACAGCAATCTCCCTGGACTCAAATCCGATAAAGGAAAATACGAGAACATCAGTTGATTTTGCCGAAATTGAATAGTGACCTTTTACATCGGTTATTGATCCTGTTGTTGTTCCTTTAATCATTACAGTGGAACCAGGAAGACTTTCTCCGTTTGTGGATTCAACGGTTCCTTCAACACTCATTTTCTGAGCAAAGGAAGATATCCCTATTAGCAGGAACATCAGCAGTACAGTGTAAGTTTTTCGCATGTACATAGTGGTTTAGTTAATTGATTTTAGTTGTTTATTATTGTATTTGGGTTAATTGAAATTTGTTTTTATCACGTTAATATTCTGATAATCAGCATTCAGATATCCGAATGCAAAGTGATGATCAAATTCAGGGAATTTGCATGGAGAAGGGATTTCGGAAACAATAGCAATAGATGTTACACTTGGATTTACCAATGTACAGTTGCGGATTCCGGAAAGAAAAAGTGGTTTAGTAAATCAGATTTACTCTTTTGGAGAATAATTCTATTCTTGATTGAATGTCGGCAGAGGATTTGATGGCTTCTTCGAATGCTTCAGTATTCGAGGTCAATACATTCAGAGCTACATCAAGTACCTTATTCATATCGTAAGTTGCTGAATCAATTGTCAGTTCGCCCTTTTTAACCGATTTTTTCAAATGCTTGTCTATACGTTTAACAGCATCATAGATGACTGGCTTCTTAATGAGTGTCTTGGTTTGTGGATTTCCAGGTACAAGTGGTACCTGTGATGTGTATTTTTCATCCAGCAGGTAAAGTTTCTTCGCTACCAGATTACCCAATGGATGCTCTCCAGCCATTTCGGTTGTTATGTTGTCAAGTTCATAATCTCTCGATAGTGCGTTGAATTCGAAAGTTGCCGGCACTTTTGTCGGAGTTTCATTACTCTTGCTCTTATTTTCTGATATATATGTTAAAGCATCCTGAGCAAGCAGTGATGAGGAAGAAACAATGTTTAGCACTAATAAAAGCAGAAATACTTTTTTCATAATCCAGTTTTTAATTTTGATATGTGCAAAGTAACATGTGATTTATTACTACATTATTGGGGTAAGATTAAGAATTCATTATGAACTTTATTACTAACCTGCACCGTGAAAAACTTTGCATTATGATATTAAAAATAATTTGTAAATAGCTTATATTCAGTACAATATAATCATATACATAGTAATACAACAAAAAAGGCAGTTTTTTGACGTTAGTGTCTTTGTGAATGAATTATTGTCTGCATAGGCTGAATTTGCTGGGAATTAAGAGCCGGATCAGGAAAAGTTAATAAAATGAGGAATTAAAATGCTTTAACAATTTATTGTTAACGAAAAATGAAATTAGAACGCAAAACATCCAATTTGGCATTTCGTGATTTTTACATCCGTCATTAAGTTTGTTAAATACTTTGATTAATCAGAGAAATTTGACCTGGTTCTGGTTATATATTCTTTTCCCCGGCAATTAATTCAAAGCCTAAGATGAAGGGTTTTCTCTGCTGCTTTCACTCAAAGTATTAGTATTTACTTTTGGATGCGATCATGCTCTCAATGCTGGATCGTAAATGGTTTTATATTTTATCCGATGCCTGTTATGACTTTTTGCACTAATCCTTAGAAGCGAATTTGATTTCAGGTGTAGCAGGGTACTGTACTGATTGTGCTAACTCGTTTCTATTGAGTATTATTTTTAAAATAAAATAGTTGGTACCTAATCAGTGCCTGAAGTTTTAAGTGCCTAAAGTACTTAGAGTTTATTGAGTTGTAAGTGCATGGAGGACATGGAGTTAAAATACAATAATATACTTTATTAATGAATTCTCTGAGCACTATGCACCTGGCACTCAGCACTAAATAAGAGTGACTAAAGTGCCTGGAATAACCAGAGTTAAAAGTGCCTAAAAGAGGTAATAATTTGCGTGCAGAAAATCCCTTGATAACTGGGTACTTGCATTGAAAATACTTCCCAAAGTTATAAGTACATTAAGTTACAAAATGTTAGAATTAAAACGACCAAATTGCTACCTGCCACCTTGCCTCCTAAATCCTAACGCCCAAAACCTAATCCCTTCCTACTGTATTGAGCACTGAAAAGGCATATTAGTATCAGAATGATTAGTTGCAATAGTTGTAACCGAATAAAAAAAGGCCGTACCATCTGGCACAGCCTTTGAAATAAAATATTTTTAGAGTATTAGCGTATCACATCCAATTTGATATCAATCACTTCTTTTTCGCTTGGACTAAGTTTGAGATTCTCAACCAGGCTGTTTTTGTAAGAAATTAATGAAAGAATAAGGTTGTAATTACCTGCATCTATGTTATTTACAGTAAAGGTTCCATCGAGGTCAGTATACACTTTAATATCAGTTCCCTCAAGGGCAATTGCAACTCCAACCAGTGATTCGCCTGTTTTGTTGTCAACAACTTTACCTGTAATGCTTGCTTTGGCTGTTGCTGCAACAGGTGCATCGCCTGTAGCAAATAACTGGTTGCTAAATATAAGAGCGGAAACTAAAAGGGCTACACTGAATATTCTTTTCATTTTTCTGGTTTTTTATACTGCAAAAATAAGCTGACATTATTAACTCAATATTATCCGAATATTAACTCAATGTTAAGATTTTTAATTTTTTGTTCCGGCTAATTCCAGAGACTATTACTTAATGATTTGAATAATAATTGTTTAAGTGAATTTCAATTTATTCTGAATTTGACTCAATATGGGTATCATTGTTAACTTTAACAGATGCAGCATGCCTGCTCTTAAATAAATGCCTGCGAATTACTGAAAGCGGGGCTATGTCAGTAAAGTCGATAAGTTTTTGATTGATCAGGAATAAAATCACCTTTTTCTCAATCCAATGGTGGAAAGGCAGCAGGAAAGCGATCAGGCCGATCTTAATCAGCAGAATCTTCCAGGGTTCATTGGCAGTTGCAGCATATATTTTATGGTCGGCAATCATAATTATAAACTCAAAGAAAAGAATAAAAGAGAAAAATCCCAGCATTTTAATTGACCAGGCAGGCACTTTCAGACTACCAAGCATGAGTAGTAGTATGAACATTACTATAATAATTATTGTAATTGCGGTATACTGTATATTATGCCTTCTGAGGGTTTCAATGTGTTCCTGTTCGGCGGCATGCTCACGATGTTTTGTTTCATGATCAATCTCCATCATTAGCAACTCATCATTTTTTGTGAGTTCTGAAATGCTGTCGCTGAGTGATTTATTCAATGTTGAATAGGTGTAGGCATTTTTATAATCCCCGAGGCCGGCGTAAAGGGATTCAAGGTTTTTGGATGCACTCAGCATATATTCAAAGTACGAAGCTTCCTGTGCCATTAAATAAGCTTTCGCAAACTTACCGATAGCTTCTTTTGCCCTTCCATTCCGCATCAGGAATTGCCCGAAACGTTGGTAAAAATTTGAAAGCAGGATTTTATTAGGATCTGACTGAATAAGAAATTCGGCTTTATTAAAATAGTAGTATGCCGAATCCTGGTCCTGCTGGTCCTCGCTGAAATATGCTTTCATGCGGAAAAAAAGTGCAGGATTGCCGGATTCCAGTTTTTTAAATTCCTCCGGATATTGAAGTGTATAAAGATTTTTCAGCTGGCTTATATTATCAGCTTCAATAAGATGCGAACGATAAAGTGCAATTTCATAGTTTTTAAGCCTGATAAGGTTATTCCTTATTGAAAACTCTAAAATATCCCTGGTGTTTGCGGTATTCAGCCTGTTGTTGTTCGAGTTAATATTTATTGCCTGCAGATCATACCAGCCCCACATCAGTTCAACTGAATCGACAGGGGGCGTTGCATGTATCAGATCAAGTTGTTTAATCTTATATTCAACTGCTTTATCGTAAAATTTGTTATGGTTGTAAAAGCCTGAAAGAGATGAAAAACAGCTTTTAAGTAATGCCTTATTTTTCAGTTTCTCTGCCAGAGTTGATGCGTTAAGGTAGTTGCGGAATGCCTCAATTTTCTGGTTACTTCCTTCCAGACTTTGTCCGATGAGAAGGTAACTCCGGGTTTTCAGTTCAATGTTGTCCATGGCATCTGCCAGAGCCAGGGCCTGATAACTGCTGGCCATTGCCTGCTCAAACTGGTATGACGCCAGTAAAACCTTCACCTGGTTGTTTCTCGACAGCCATTCCAGTTCCGGCTTATTGAGCTGTTTGCTTAGCCTGATAGCTTCCTCAGCATAATGTTGCGATTTTTGCAGATTCAACCCGGGATCACCGTTTTCGATATACCGGTTATAAGCCAGAAGCAGCTGCCCCGTTCTGAAATTGGTTTCAGCAAGTTCGATGGCTTTGTGGCTGATGCTGTCAGCCAGCCATTTTTCACCCAGGCAATCGGAATAATAAAAGGCAAGCTCCGAAAGCTTTTCTATTTTCAGACTGTCATTGCTGGCAACCGTAAATTCCGAAAGTAACTTTTTGATGTATGATTCAGGATCTTTCTGAGCATTTGAGGCAAATGAAATAAATATGAATAAGCCGGCAGTTACTGCAGCACGCCAGTTGTATTGTAGTTGCCTGTATTTTAACTGAACACTATTCATAGCCTGATTGTTAACTAATAGTTTATCTGGCAACTGATGACCAGGATAGTAAACTAATATTAACCAATTTATGTTCAACCAAAAACCCGAATGTATTATGAAAAAGAACCAGATTGCTCTAATGGCAGTTACTTTTATTTCAGGAATAGTGCTGGGTGTTTCCTCAATGGGTCTGTTTTCGTTTACAGGAACTACTCAGGTGCCTGTTTTTTTACCGGCTGCAAATAAGATTACGGCCCAGGAAGCTAATGCTTTGGCCCGCAGTTATTACGATAAAGCTGCACCTGTTAACGAGGTAGTAAGAGGCTTTTCGGTAAACAAAGAGCAACTATCAGCCATGAACAGTCTGCTAAACGAGAATGGTGGACTATCCGGTTTCAGGGTGTACCTGGGTTTTGATGAAAGATCGGGTGGAGTTGGAGTTGTTGTTGGCGTTGACGGTTCTGGCAAAGATGTTACCAACTCAATTTACAGGTCTTCTTCAAATGGATCAGGTCCATGCCCGACAATTTGTGATGTTAACAGCAATATTATTGAAAGGTAGTAGATTCCTGCCACGTATTGTTATTCCTACAATTGATTGAAACATTGATAATTCCTGCAATCTGATCGAATCTGCAGATTACTTTTAAACATTTGCCGGGAATCAAATTTATATTTGTTCCTTTGCCACCTATTATGTCGCTTTACATTTCATCACTCAATTCGGGAAGTAACGGAAATTGCTATTATATTGGCAACCAAAACGAAGCTGTGCTTATTGATGCCGGGCTTTCGTGTCGCGACACCGAAACGAGAATGACCCGTTTGGGTCTGTCAATGAAAATTGTGAAAGCTGTTTTTATTTCGCACGAACATACCGATCATACCAGGGGAGCACAGGTAATTTCACGTAAATATCAGATTCCGGTTTATACATCGGCTGGCACCTTCAACAGCCGCCGAATTAGTGTGGATCCTGACAAGGTGATGCATTTTACTGCTTATTCGCCGGTGAATATTGGAAATCTTGCAGTAAGCGCATTTCCAAAACGGCACGACGCTTTCGATCCTCACAGTTTTACCATTACCGGAAATGGAATAACTGTAGGTGTTTTGACTGATCTTGGCTCATCCTGTGAGCATGTTATAACTAATTTCAGTAAGTGTCATGCCGCATTTCTGGAGGCGAATTATGATGAAGAAATGCTCGAAAACGGGCTTTATCCATATATTCTAAAAAGCCGGATCAGGAGCGATTACGGGCATTTGTCTAACCGGCAGTCGCTTGATTTATTCAAACAACACAAGCCGGAATTTATGAGCCATTTATTGCTCTCGCATCTTTCGCAGGATAATAATAATCCCCGTCTTGTACTCGAACTGTTCGAAAAGCATTGCGGCTCCACACGCGTTTCCATTGCTTCGCGTCATCATGAATCAAAAGTTTTTCATATTACCGGCGAAATGGCACCCGGTTTAAGTGGTAATCCGGAAATTGTAAATCAGCGTTCAATACAAATGTGGCTATTCTGATGGCTGGTATATAACAATACTCCGGAAATTTTTCATCTACCGCAAAAACGCCAGGTATTAAAACACAGAATATCAATATTTTATGGCGCAAAGGTTGGTTTTTGTATCGTACTTATAATCACACATATGAAAATTGTTAGCGAGCTATTGAAATAAAAAAACCACCTTTTTCAGGTGGCTTTCTTAAAAATTAACTCCTTTCGAAGTGATTACAACACGCCCTGATCGAGCATTGCATTGGCAACTTTGAGGAAGCCGGCAATATTGGCGCCTTTTACATAATTTACATAACCATCAGGCTCTTTACCATATTTGATACAGGCGGCATGGATATTGATCATAATCTGGTGCAGTTTCTGATCTACTTCAACGGCAGTCCAGTTAAGTTTCATTGAATTCTGGCTCATTTCGAGACCTGATGTTGCTACACCGCCAGCATTGGCTGCTTTACCCGGAGCAAACATAATTTTGTTTTCCTGGAATACTTCAATTGCTTCGGGAGTGGTTGGCATATTTGCACCTTCGCAAACACATATGCAGCCATTCTTAACCAGTGCCAGTGCATCTTCTTTACCTAATTCATTTTGTGTGGCACAAGGAAGTGCGATATCGCATTTAACTTCCCATGGACGCTTGCCCTGGACAAACTGTGCATTAGGGAATTCGTAAGTGTATGGTTTTACAATATCCTGGTTCGATGCACGGAGTTCGAGCATATAGTTGATTTTTTCGCCACTGATGCCTTCAGGATCAAATACATATCCGTCAGGTCCCGAAATAGTGACAACTTTGCCGCCCAGTTCAGTAACTTTCAGTGCTGCACCCCAGGCTACATTACCAAATCCGGAGATAGCAACTGTTTTGCCTTTGAAATCGGTGCCTTTGGTTTTGAGCATTTCCTGTGCAAAATACACATTGCCATAACCGGTAGCTTCCGGACGAACAAGACTTCCGCCCCAGTTCAGACCTTTGCCTGTGAGAACGCCTGAATGCTCGCGGGCCAGTTTTTTGTACATTCCATAAAGGAATCCTATTTCGCGTCCGCCAACACCTATATCACCAGCAGGAACATCTGTTTCAGGACCTATGATTCTCCAGAGTTCGAGCATGAACGACTGGCAGAAACGCATTACTTCGGCATTCGATTTTCCTTTGGGATCGAAATCGGAACCACCTTTTGCGCCACCCATTGGGAGTGAGGTAAGACTGTTTTTGAAAATCTGCTCAAAACCCAGGAATTTCAAAATACTGAGGTTAACCGAAGGGTGGAAGCGCAGCCCGCCTTTGTAAGGTCCGATTGCGTTGTTGAACTGGATACGGTAAGCCAGATTTACATGAACCTTGCCATGATCGTCAACCCAGGGAACTTTAATTGTAAGAATACGATCAGGCTCAACCAAGCGGTTGATAATGCCTGCAGCCTCAAACTGAGGGTTTTCATTGTAAACCTGTTCGATCGATTCCAATACTTCACGAACGGCTTGTAAGTACTCAACTTCACCCGGGTGTTTTTTCTCCAGGTCAGTCATGATTTTTTCAACTTCCATCACAAACTAATTTAGGTTAAATAATTTTTATTCTGGGTATAAAATTGTTAACAGATTAACAATGCAAAAGTATTTATTTAAGTAAAACACGGAGAAAAATACGCAAATTTTTTTTCATTCCAAACAAGGCTTGTGAAAAATGTCGCAAGGCTTGGTGCTGCTCACTTGTAGCATAATTTTATAATTTGGTAAAAGTGAGAGTTATGAAATTTTGTGAAGCGGTGTACCGTTTCAATTCAATTTATAGCGGATTAAAAATACTTCTGACCGGTATTTTTTTATTGTGCTTGCAATCAATAGATGGTTTTTGTGTTTTTGTTGAACATCCTGAGCAACTTAATCCTGAATGAGAAAAAAATTGCATCCTGCAAGAATCGAGTTTTTTTACAGGAATTATACCTTGATTTCTCACTGCGAATCCACGGCTTTATTTTTTAAATTTAACTTCCTGATTTACTTTCTGTTGTTCAAGAATGGCAACTTTCGCGAACCAATACTTTGCTGAGTCGGGTTGATTCATGTTTTGATAGGTAACACCCATATATTGATGGGCTTTGATACTTTGTGGGTCGAATTGGATGCATTTTTTAAATTCAGCAATGGCTTCCTTGTATTTTCCGGTTGTGCCAAGTACGCTTCCCATGTTACAGTGAGCATCTGCGTAGTTCGGATCAATGCTTAAGGCTTTTGAATAAACTTCGGCGGCTTTTTGGATATTTCCCTGTTCAAAATAAATTATACCTGTATTGTTCCAGGTAACGGCTTTGTTTGGATTTAACTTAAGTGCTTTATCATAGTTTTGCAGGGATTTTGGGGAATCTTTCAGACGGTACCAGGCTAATCCTAATTGTTCATAACAATCAGCATACGAAGGATATATGGATAGAGCTTTATCGAATTGAGTAACTGCCTGCCGCATAATAGCATCCCTGTCTGCAGGGTTTTTCTCTTTCAGTGCATTATCTCTCAGGGTGAGCCCCCAGTAAACCCGCATATGGGCACTGTTGGGAGAGTGTTTAACATCTTTTCCGAAGAGTGTGTTTTGGTTTTTCCATTCAGCTGCCCGGGTTACTGTTTTAAAACTAAATACGGTTAATATAAGTACACATGCTACCGTAAAATATGGTTTTAATCTGAGTGGTTCAAGCATGGGGCGATTATTATTATCAGGTTCTATTCTGAGCAGTCTTGCTAACAACGAAGTAAAGGCTATGCACACCCCCAGCGAAGGCAGAAACATAAGCCTTTCGGCAAAGGAAGTACCTACCGGAACCAGGATGTTACTGTAGATACTTATTGTAATTAAGAAGAACAGAAGTCCAAAGACAAGCAGTGTTTTTTTGCGAAAGTTCGCAATCACATAAATACCGGCACTCAGATATACGAGAAATGAAAGCATGAATTTCGCATCACCTATACCAACCAGAGGAATCTGATTAAAGGAATAATCACTTACGAGTTGATAGGGGATGACCAATAAGAATAGGTATTTGCCCAGCAGCATTATTGCAGTTGCAAAATGAGTGATTGCATCAGGTGCTGCAGCTAAAAAATTATCTACAACAGGAACCTCAGCCGTACCACCGAATTTTGAAATAATCTGTTGCCTGATAGCGATGTATATTAAAGCAGGGAGAATAAGCAAAGCTGAACCTGTAAGTATTTCTTTTGTTTTGGAATCAGTGAAATACCATCCAAGAATAGGGATAAGAAACAACATAGTAACCGTACCTTCTTTCGAAAGCAGGGAGAGGAAAAATGTCAGCATAGAAACAGCAAGGCTCCACCATGATTTTTTTATAAACCAGTTGTGTAAAAAGAAAAGCGTTGTCAACAGGAAGAAGAAGGACATAATTTCGTCCCTGCTTTTAATATTGGCCACCACTTCGGTGTGAATTGGATGAGCTGCATACAACAGAGTGATAATAAGCGGAATAACCGGGTTAGATTTTTTCAGGTATTTGATCAGAACTAAAAACAGCAACAGGCAGGAAAGTGCATAGAAAAATACATTCAGAAAATGACTTAGATAGGGATTGTCTGGTGAAATTTGCCACTCCACAGCAAACATTACCTGGGATAATGGCCTGTAAATATTGTCTGTCAGGTGATTTACACCATAACGATAGGTTGTAGTAAGAATGACAGGGATACCCTCAACACCTTTTTTGATTACCCAATTGTCAGCTAATGCACTGTAATCGTCAAGAACATAAGAATGCTTAAGCGTGTTTGAATACAATACAAAAGCAAAGGCGAAACAGAAAAACGCCCAGATATGGGTTCTCTTTGGTGCCTGGGGTGATGCTTTTGAAGTGTGCTGTTGTTTCTTACTATTCTTTTTATTTACTTTTTCTTCCCTGCTCATAACGGATTGAATTTGAGTTATTGACAGCTTTTGTTATTTATATCAAATAATTGTAAGCGTACTAAAAGTTTGTGATAAAAGTTGAATAGCAACAGGATAACTGAATCGGGGATGCTGAATTTTAATTCCTGCCACATCGTTTCATTTGTCTGTTTCCTGATGCAATTGGTGCAGGTATACTTATTTATTGCAAACATAGTAAGATTACAAATAATAATGATTTCAATTCTGAATAAAACCGGATGAATTTCAGGTTTTGATTTTTTACTCCTGCTATGGAATAAGGTTTTCAATAACATAGGCTAAAAATTCTGGTACCAGGATCTAGCCGCCAGAAGTGGAAATATGATAAACTAATAGGAATTAAGCTATTTACTTCTTGTTGGAATGAGTAAATAAAGGCTAATCTGAATATAAGTGTATCGCTTAACTCAGAATGCCTTCAGTGTTAACAGAATGAATAGGATAATGTAGGTAAAAAACTGGTTATTGTTTTTCCATTAGTTTTTTCAGGTTTGCAAGACCTGTTTCCAGATCAGGTCCCATCATTTTTTCCATGTTCATAAACAATAACATCAGATTCATAGGGTATTTCATGGAAGATTCAAGCACCCATTTTACCAGAGTTTCGTTTTCGGTAATTTTTTCAGTGCTCATAAAGGCTTTGGCTTCACCAGGAAATGGCTTAATAAACCGCAGACTGAAATCAACTCTTTCACCTTCAATTATTGAAACGATTTCCTGCTCACCTTTTCCCACTTTTTTATCTTCGCTGTCCCAGAAAGAAGTAAAACCAACAGTACCATCCGTTCCACGGTATTCTTTTTTCATATTTGGGTCCATGGTGGCCCATTTACTGAATTGATCCTGGTTTTTCAGATATTTGATATAATCGAAAATAAGTAGTTTGGGCTTATTGATAACCATTTCGCGCTTAACAGAATAATCCTTCTGTGTAAATAAAGCCGCAATAAGAAGCGAGGAAACTACAAGTGCAATTACGATCAGAATTATATAAAGAATGCCCATAATGAATAAAATTTAGTGTTCGTAGGTATGTTTGGACTTATCGGGAAATTGCTTTTGAACCTTCATGTTGACATTATATCAGTCTAAACGTTGCTGATGGTAAAAAGTTTAATGGTTGAAATAAATTACCGGTATGATATTCCGAAAAATGGACTCCTGGGAAACCAAGAAAGCAGGATCAGATACTTTTCAGAGTTTGATCACTTTCTTTACCTGTATATTTCCGTTGTCTGTCCGCATTTTTAGCAGGTAAATTCCAGGCTTTGAAAGCAGGTTATCAGCATTAAAACTCAGATGGCTATTATTAACTGGAAATTCTCCTAAGGTTTTTCCCCATACATCCGAAATAGTTAGTAAGGTACCGGTTAGCGATACCGCAGGATCGATTGATATAACAATCTGATCAGTAAACGGGTTCGGAAATACATCGAACAGCATCAAAGATGTTTCAGTGTTTTTGTTGGTTGCCGTTATACCGCCGCTGGTAGTTTTCAGGATCACACCTTCCTGGCCAAGGATCAATCCATTGTCTTCATTTGAAAAATAGACATTGCTGAGTCCTGAACTAACCTGTGTATCAATAACGTTCCAGGTATCACCGCCGTCAGTGGTTTTCATCATATTTTCGAATGGACCATCCCCTACAGCAAAACCAACCGAAGCCGAAGGAAAATACAATGAACTGAATGAAATTGGATTCTGATTGTTAAGAGTAGTGGGAGTCCAGGTACTCCCGCCATCAGTGCTTTTCAGGATTGTATTGAAACATGCCAGAAAGGCTGTGTCATCACTGGTGAAAAACAGGTCTGCAGCAGATCCGTGGTCCTCGATCGGAATGATTTCCCACGAATATCCTCCGTCAACTGATTTCAGAAGGATAGTTTCAGAACCTGCTTCGCCGGCCATGAAAACAGTATCAGCAGAACGATATTCAATATCATAAAAATTAACTGACCAGGAAGAAATGCCTGTTGAAACTTCTGTCCAGGTAAGGCCTGAATCCGTGGTTCGGATCACCTGTCCGCCACCAGATATGAGTCCATGGCTTATATCAGAAAAACGGATCACATCCGGGTCAAAATCAAAGTTGGTGTTTGTCTCGGTCCAGGAATTTCCTCCGTTGAGGGTTTTCATCAGATTAAGTCCCCAAAACCAATATACAACGAATCCTGCATCACTATCAAGGAAATGAAGTGCAGCTCTTTCGAAGCCGCCGCTACCTACCTGCTGCCAGGATGTTCCGCCGTCGACTGTTTTTTTTATGACTGAGAAAGAAATGCCCCCACCATATCCACTCGAAAGGGTATACCCTTTATCCTGATTCAGAAACTGAGCATCATAAATATCGCCAAAACCCTTGCTGGACATGGCCTCCCATGTATTTCCCTTATCCTGGGTTTTGAATATTCTCCCAAGCGCGCCTACCGAAAAAGCAGTGTTTTCATCAGTGGCATACACGGCGTTGGTGCTCCACCAGGGGAAATCCGGAGGCCAATCACCCGTCCATGTAGTACCCCCATCGCTGGTAGTAAGTATTTTTGTGCGATAGTCCCAACTTATGCAGCCTGCAATCCCATGCTGATCGTCGAAAAAGGTAAATTTTGCGGTATAAGCCGATGGATCTGAATACACTTGTGCCCAACTTAGTCCGGCATCAGTGGTTTTAAATATCAAACCATAACTATTCATGGAATTTTCGGTTGTAAAAATAAAGCCTACAGAATCATTAACAAAGTATATTTCAGAAGGATAGGTGCCTTTCAGCCCGGCTGGTAAATCAATGGCATTCCAGGTTTCTCCTCCATCAAGAGTTTTAAGCATCAGTGAATCATTGCCTCCCAGAATAAAACCGGTTAGTGAATCTGCAAATTCGATAAGATCCAGATTAAAGCCAACATCCAGTGGCTGCAACGACCAGGTTTCGCCTACATCGGTGGTTTTTAAAAGTTGCCCTTCGTCGCCAACGGCAAACCCGGTGGTTTCATTCGTAAATTCCAGATCGTTGAAGCTTTTCCAATAATAGAAAGCATTACCATCATACTTTACTTCCCAGTTGTAACCTCCGTCAGTAGTTTTGAGTATGGTCTCGTATCCACCATTGATAAAACCGGTTGTTTCGTTGATAAAGCTTACGCCATAACACTGGTATTCATTATCCATTCCGGCGGGGTTCAGAATGATCTGCCACGATTCGCCTGCATTTTCGGAGATCATGATGGTCGACCCTTCTCCAACGGCAACCAGATTGCCTGTTCCCGGAATGCTGGTAAAACCATTCAGCGAATTCTCCTGGGGAGTGGGAGTGAGGCGGGTCCATGCATTCTGCGAAAGCATCAGGAAAGGAAAGCCGAGTACTAAATAAAATGTCAGAAAGCCATTGATCTTCATGTTGGGATATATAAAGTTCGGCTGACACTATAGCAAGTGCAGGATTAAATTATTGCTCAACTGTCGGCCAGCACAAATATATATAAAGATTCCGAATGTTTCAACGAACACGCAACTTAGCAAAGCGGTCTCTTGAGCGCAGTTCAAAAACCCGCATTTGCTATAGCGTTTGTTGAACTAAATCCCTGCGGGATAGCTCTCTGATAAAATTCATATCTATTGATGCTTTGCTCATCACGCTTTATTAATCTTTGCAGGACTGTTTATGGTTTTCTGCTTTACCAGAAATTTAGCTCAATAATATGCTTATATTTGCCTGATAATTCTTTTTTTTTTTGACGGTATTTCCCATTTTATATATTTATGTTATCTTGCTGTTTTTCAATTGATAGCATTCCTAAAACCGTCGGAAAGTACATAGAGAAAAAAAACACCATTTCCTTCAGAATCTAACATGGATGTCTTACATTGAGCTTGTCGAAATGTAGTTCAACCTGGAATAATCGCTGGGCGTTGCACGCCGCTCATATTCCAATTTATTGGCAACAGCCTTTTCTTTTTTGTCGTTATCAAGAGTCGATGAAAAATACATAATTAGATTGAAGATGATGCTAAACAATATTGATGCCCAAATTAATTTACCGAACTTTCTGCTTTTATCTAGTTGAACGGAATCGGTCAGAATCGTTTCTGGATCTATTACTTCTTTATTAGTTAGTCTTGTGCCAGCAATGAAGTCTCCAAGTCTGCGGTTAGGATAAATCAATGCAAGAAGCGCTTCCACTGGCCAAACAATCAAAGTCATATTTCTAATCATACACTGCATTTCAGATGCTACTTTTTCAGTCTTATCGTCTATGATTTGGTAACCGTAAATTCGTTTTGCAACACTTCTTCCATTGAAAAAGTCTTTATTTATCATCGTAAAAGCCATTAATGCGAAAGGTATGGAGGCAAGAACATAACTCAAATCAAGTTTAGTTGTCGGTCCAGACCTGTCAAGTACGATAAAAGGAACCACTGTGAATAAAAAAAGCGGGAAGAACATTGCTAAGAGCAAACTAAAATCAGTCAACATAGATTTAAGTCTTCTATTTGGGAATGAAAAGGATTCAATTTTTTCTAAAGAATATTTTGTATAAAAATTGAAAATTAATAGTTCTGGTAGTCGCATGTTTGTTTTTTTAAGGTTGTTGCCAACGGCTCGAGTATGCGTAGTGCGGGAGTTCAAGGCACTTTCCTGTCAAACAGCTACGCTGTATATAAAATGCTTTAATGTTCAAATTTACCAATTCGCCCCGCATTACGTATATTTATTGTTAGGTGTTGTTATTCTATTTTTCAATGTTAAAATTCATATTTATTTCCCTGTATTTATTAATCCAATTTTCAAAATACAATAAATCAGCTCTTCCTATTGTTGTATAGGATATCCACTCATTATTTAAACTTTCAAAATCGAATTTAAAATCTGGATTTACTTTTTTCAGAAGATTATTAAGCTTTTCAATGGCTTCTTTTCGTTTATGAAATGCCATTGTTTCGGTTAGTACTTCTGCTATGCTTTCGTGGTCAATGTCTGTATCTTTAATGCCAGCTTTTAACTGTTCTTTCCTGATAGATTCATGAATTAGTGTTGTCCTTAAAACATGTGATATGAATTCAAGCCAATTAGTATGAATTATACTTTCTTTCAACTGTGCTAACTTTCCCAACATTCTAATAATAGACTTTGCTGCGTCTACCATATCAATAGGCATAAAGGTAGCCGTAACTGTAAATGCTCCAGCTTGCATAAATGCATCTGATAGAAATTTAACATAGCCATAGTTTGGCATAGTTGAACATGCTGACAATAAAACCAAAGGTGCACTAATATTATTTTCAATTATATCGTCACCAGTCAGATAAACTTTTTTTTCGTCATCGATAATTAAATAACTCGAAAGCGTAGATTTATCAAAACTACCATGGCTGTCAATGATTAAAAAGTCAGGTTTATAAGTATCTACTGCATCTTTAATTTCCTTGACAGTTGAGCATTTTACGCTCTTAAAACCAAATTTATCCTTAAACGAATCAATAAAATTGAACATGTTTTGCATGTTAACATCATTCTCGGACGCACAATGAATTATTAGTGTTTTTTCAATTAAATCACTTTTAATAAGAAAGTTGAATCTTTGATTATGAATATAATTATTTACAATTCCATTTTGATTATATTCTGGTATTCTACAAACATCATGAGTGTAGCACAGGGGTAAATCTTCAAGGTATAACCATTCAATTGGTAAATCACTAATCACTGCAATTTGTCCATTTCGATTAGATATATAATCCTTTATTTCATCAGCTAAAATTTGCTTACTTAAATTTTTACCAAATTGCGAGATTTTGTTAAGTGCTTTTTTACGGGTTGATGTGAAGTTTTCTAGGTGAGACAAATCCATATTAATTGATTTACCAACTAGTGGCAACCTAATAATTGGGGAATAAGACAATAACCCGTGTAAATAACCTACATCATCTAAAAATAAAAGACGAAAATTCATCTCACCAATTATTTGAGCAATCTCCTTTCTTGATAAAAATTTTTCAACACTGTCATCACCTTCAAAACAATAGTCTAATCGCTGTTCTGATTTATAGACTTTTAATATTGCTTTCTCTTTTGGTGAAAGTTTCTTATCTCGAAATATTTTATTTAAACCCGGGAAATGGTAAGGTGAAATCAAAATTAATGTTGGATATAATGGATTGAAAGGGCTTACTTGCTTAGCAATATCCTTACTATACATCACATTTGTGAAACCATCGATTGTTTGAGCTTTACTTAAAATCTCATTTACTCTCTGGTTTGGTTGTAACCTTAGTTTCATTAAATCACCATCATTATATTTTTTGTAATCCTCAATCCAAAAATTTCCGATTATTTGATTTAGAAGAAAATAGTTGCCTTCTAATAGATTTGAAAAAACTAATTCATTTTCCTGTATATATGAATTGTTAGGATTAATATCGAATGGTTTAACTTCATGTTCAGGATACTTTTCTTTAATTTTTTCTGTAATTATCTGCTTATCTCTTTTTATTAGTTCTATTAGAGAATTGCCATTTGAAAAGTAATTATCTGAATTATATTTTGAAATTATGCTATCCGTCCCGTTGATTATCGTAAAATATGATGGGCTAATCTTTTCTATAAATTTTGCAATATTTTCATGTGATTCAATCCTGGAATCGATTATAAATACTTTAACTAAGGCGTTATTAAATTCATTTGAGTATCCTTCAAAAAGTTCAACTGCCTGATTGGTTTCAAAATTTAATAACTTATCTGAAAGAGAAAACAGTTCTAATCCCTTTCTAAGACAGAATCGGAATGAAAAGTCGTAATGGTCAACTGCATTTTCCAATTGTAATAAGTCTTTTGGGTATTCTTTTAGGACGCGTAAAGCCTTATTATGAAAATATGATTCTGAAAACGAAGATTCAGATGTTATCAGAGTATATTGTATTTGAGTAATAGAATTTGTCTTTATCATGCTGTCTCTTTAATAACACCTAACGGCAGTCCGTCTAACAACCTCCTCCAAAGGCGATTTTCGGACTAAATATGGGATTAAAATTAGGCAAAAGGATTGATATAGGCCTGGCGTATTTCGGAAGTATTTTCTGTGGGCCGAAAAATATGCTGAGGCACAAGGCCGTAAATTCACAATAAATTGAAACTCCATAATAATCCGATGCTTGCTATGGCCGGTCGGTGTGGGCTTTCGTGCAACATGGCTTCATGTTGGGTCGCGAAAAGCGACCACACGAAGCCTTAGTTATTAGCAACCGTTAATTTATCTCATATCTAACTTTTATCTCATATCTTAATTTAATTTTCCTAAAATCTTCGATTCCAGAATTGTCAGGTGTACTCATTATAGTATTACTTGTCATTGACTGGGGTCTCCAATAATTATTCTCATTATTTTCCTCTATAATCTGTATGGGGTCTCCAACTTTTTTATTGATACTATTTAGTAGATAATCAGCTTTGTCATGAGCTGCTCTCAAGGCTTCAATTTTGACTTGCTTCCTAAATTCGGTAAGTGATTTATTCTTTAATTCTCCAATAGTCAAGTAGTTAATACCTTTTATATTGATCTTTGTTATTTGTGTAACTTGATCTAAGTCATGCAAAGAAATCTCATAATGTTTGCTTATTAGGAAATCCTTTCCTCTATATCTCCAATAATTTCCCATATCAGTGATCTTTATTTGTTCTTTTGAGATTCCTAGATCTGTTAAGTTGGAAAGCAAATCCTTTTCAATCTCTTCGATTTTAATTTTTGTTCTGTAATTTTTGGGATCAGTATTTTTCTCAAACTCCTCTTTCCAATATTCTTCAATGCCTATAATTAGAATTACTTCATCAGGGTCAACATTTAGTTCAGCACTACCTGTGACTTCGATAAATCTTTGTTGATCATTGATTTGGCTTTGTGCTCTGAAGAAACAAAGACTGCACATAAAAGTAAATAACAATAATTTGTGTCTCATATGATTATGTTTATTTAATGGTTGCTAACGGCAGTCCGTCTAACAACCTCCTCCAAAGGCGATTTTCGGACTAAATATGGGATTAAAATTAGGCAAAAGGTTTGATATAAACCTGGCTTATTTCAGAAGTATTTTCTGCGGGTCGAAAAAGTTACGTCGGGATATAGCTTTAAATTGAGCCTTATTCGGGCAAAAAACGAAAATCAAAGCTTGCAGGCTAAACTCCGGAAAACTCCGGTATTGAACCTTTTTAGCTATAAATATTCCTGCTATTTTATGAAAATGTAAATATTTACCTCAAGTTTTAGTCGTTATCCCGGCTGAAAATTAATATACAGCAAAGGCGTAAAGTGCATAGGAAATCCACCATATTGGGTTTTAGTTCAACGTGGACTTCATGCTGGGCACTGCGTGCCACATGAAGTCCTATTTATTATAGCCAGTTATTCATTTTTAATGTACTTTCCTTTAATTTTTAAAATTGAATCTATCAATTTTGTGAACGTATGTTCTTTTTTTTCTGGTGATGACAAATGCCTTTGAAAGACATAATATTTATCTGAAATCTGGTATTCAATTAAATATTCTTCCCTTTCATCATTCCCTACTGCTGTAAAATAATACTCTTTATCAAAATCAATATTTTGCAATATTTTATTGATTCTCATGACTTCTTTCTCAGAAAGGATGCAAGAATCTGTTGCCAAAATGTGATAATTTGAGATTGAGTCGAACTTACCTGAAGTATAAAATAATTTGCTTTTTTCTCCAAATTCCAGTCGGATTACATTTTCATGATAAATAACTCTAATTGCATTCAAGTTCTTATTGCCATGTATTTTTGATTCATTTAAGTTGTTGAGAAGATAGGAATATTCCAGTTCATAAATCAATCTCATGGGCATAAAGTCCAACTCTAAATGGTTAATTATTGAGCTATCATGAATTATAAATTGCGGGAAAAAGCTACATAAATTTAATATACTGTCAGTTTTCTTAATAATTGTATCTTTAGAATTCCCATACCCATATAAAATTTGCATTGAATCACTAAGTCCCTCCTTGAAATAGAATTCTCCGTCCTCTTTTATAAAAACTCTAAATTGGTATGTCGAATCATTAAAATGAAAATCTATTCTAGATGTATAAACCCTATTTGCTCTATTTAAAGTTTCCTCATCAGTCTGCGCGAATAAATAGTTCCCATAAGCAAATAAAAAAATTGAAAGCAATAATAGTCTTTGCAACGTTAGTCTGGCATTCATTGAGAATGTGTTTTTGTTTATAATTGGCTATAACTAGCAAATATCATCAAATATATCTCACTTTTCTTACTATCGGATGACGCTTGGCAAGTGCGGGAATAGTTTGCTGCTCAACTGTCAGCCAGCACAAATGTATATAAAGATTTCAAATGTTTTAACGAACACTAAACATAACGAGCTTAGCGAAGCGATCTCATGAACGAAGCGAATAACAAAGCGGTCTCCTGAGCGCAGCTCAAATACCTGCATTTGCTATAGCGTTTATTGCCAACAGTACTTATTAATCTATAAAAATCAAATTATATTTTTCAAATCCTGCATTCCAATAATAGCCATAATTTCAACCATAGAATCATTAATTCTGTAATATATTGTGTCAGAACCACAATGGCATCTTCTATAGCCTTCTTTTATATAATCCACTGATTCGAATGAAAATGGCCTTTGGGTAATTATTTCAAAGTAATCAAAAAAAGAATAAAAGTATTTGTCTGCCTGAGTTATTCCAAACTTTTTGACTCCAAATTGATGAATGCGAATCAAGTCCTCTTTTGCTATGTTACTTAATCTATATTCAGCCATTAAGTAAAGACTCTGACTGTTTTAAAATCTGCTCTTTGGTATCATTAGTAAATCCACTTCTTTCGGATTTCTCTAATTTTTCCCTAATCCAGTCAATATGAGCATGCTGTTTTCGTGCCTGTCTAATCAGATCATTGACAAGTTCACTTTTACTGGAATATTCCTCGTTGTCTATTTGAGCTTTTAACCATTCATCATTGGGTTTCGAGAACGATATACTTTGTCTTGGCATGGCTTGATTTTTGTATTTATGATGCAAAAATACACCAAATATGAATCAATTGCAAATTTTTCAGTTTGTTGGCGCGTTATTAATTCGTCTATATTGTTCTTTAGATGCCGTCGGGTCGGAATTACCTGTCGCAAGTCCAATGGTGTTATCGTCGATAAATTGGACTTTGTATTCTAGAGTGGTTGGTTGTCCATAATGAGCAAATAATTCTTTTGCTATTTTGTTTTCCTTTAAATTAAATTCATAATTATTCGCCCTTTTAATTTCAGAGATCCAAACGGCGTTTGAGTCAGCAAATAATTTCACATATTTATTGTCGTTCAGCTTATAAATTCGTCCAATCAATTTGTTGTTTTCTCTCTCAATTTTTATTTGCATACCGTCTGTCAAAGATTTTCCTTTAATTTCCCAAAGTCCAATGAATTTGTCTTCCGAAACTTTGTCGAATTTGTCTGAACAACTAAAAAGTAATAAAACGGTGATTAGAGTCAATACTGTTTTTGTCAAATGTTTCATATAGTTTAGTATGTTTTTATAATGTGCGCCAACGGATTACAATATGACAAGTGTGGAACCAGATTGCACTGCATTTTCAAGCCAGCACATATGTATGTAAAGATTCCTAATGTTTCAACGAACACTCAACTTAACAAAGCGGTCTCTTGAATGCTGCTCAAAACCCGCATTTGCTATAGCGTTTGTTTTATGCGGTTTTTCTTTCTTTGGTCGAGAATTCTGTCAGAGTTTGATTGAAAGTTCTAAATGTCCACCAAAACCCAGTTCAATGATTTTTTGAAGTGTCGAAATACGAGCTTCTTTAATATTGTTCTCAATTTTAGAGATATATGATTTTGTCGTTCCGACTTTTTCAGCAAGCTGTTCCTGTGTCATACCCTTTTTAATTCGAGCATCGTGAATTAAAGCTCCAATTTTAAAATTTTCATAGCCTGCTTCGAGTTCGTCACGTTCTTTCGACCCGATTTTTCCGTAGTTTTTTTCTTTAAACTCTTCGAGAGTTGTTAAGTTATTATTTTTCGCTTTCATATTCTGCCTTTATTTTTAGTGCTAATTCAATTTCTTTTTTAGGAGTCTTTTGGGTTTTCTTTTGGAAACCATTCATCAAAACGACTAATTGTCCATGGTCGAAAAAACAGAAGATTCGAGATATGTCAGATCCGGTTTGAACTCTGATTTCATAAAGCCCGTCAGTATTCTCAATGTGTTTGAGATACGTTTCTGGAACTCGCTGAAGGTCTTCAACTAAGTCGAAAGTCCAAACAATTTTGGCTTTTACTTTTTTTGATTGTTTGTCAAAGAAGCTTTGGAAGTATTCTTTGAAAAACGTAATCTGTCTGTATTTCTGTTTTTTGTCCACGCTACAAAGATATGAATGTTTCCCTAAAGTGAAACACACAAGTATAAAAAAGTAGCAAGTCAGTCGAGATTTTCGGGTCAAATAAAATCGCATATAACGGCAGTCCGTCTAATAACCCTGATTAAAGGCAATTTTCAGACTTAAATTACGGTTAAAATTAGGCAAAAGGATTGATATACGCCTGGCGTATATCAGAAGTATTTTCTTCGGGTCGAAAAAGTTGCTTCGGGATATGGTGTTAAATTGAGCCTTATGCAGGCAAAAAACGAAAATCAAAGCTTTCTGATTAATAAAACAACTCTACAACCAAAATCCTGACCCTGTATGACTATTAAATCATTTAAATCATTACGCGTCAAAAACAGGATTTTCGCTGAATCCTAACAGGCTTTCTCTCTCTCCCAAAACGCAAAAACCCTCGCAAAGTACATTGCCTTACAGCACCATCCCTGGGATGCCTCAAATTGGGTCTGTCGAAATGTATTACATTGAGCCTGCCGAAATGTCTTACATTGAGCTTGCCGAAATGTAGTTCATCTGGAATAATCGCTGGGCGTTGCACGCCGCTCATATTCCTATTTATTAGCCGCTGGTCTTTATTTATAATATACTATTTTTCTTGTTTCAACAAAAATAAGTATCCAATTCTTGTCTTGTCCAAAATCCTGTTTCAAAAAGACATTTCTTTCAATCCAATTACCTTTATTGTCAAACTCATATTCATATTTCATTTCCCGGTTTAATGCTCCACTGACATAAAATTTTACCAAAGTCTGATTATAAAATTTATCAAATTCTTTTTCTTCTTCAATTTTCCCTGATTTATATTTAATGGTTTTCTTGATCCTGTTCTTTCGATCATATTCATATGTTGTTTTGATTTCATAGTCAGGTATAGTTTTGTACAGTTCGCCTAGTAGGCCAATGTCAGATACAGCTTTGTTTAGTAATTCGATTAAATTTCCATTCTGATCATATTTAAACCATATGAAGCTCTCATGTCTATTATTGTTAATCGTCTCAGTCTGTTTTTTCCAGAGTATTTTCCCATTTTCATTGTACTTGTATTCATACTTTCCTGTAGTGGTATCTGTGTTTCGAATACTTGTTTTAGTTTTTAGTTTTCCTGAACTATCATATTCAAGTATCGCTTTCTCATCCAGAGTATCATTTTGGTAAATACTGGCAGAGATAAGTTTCCCCGGAGTATTAAATTCACTAGTAACAGTTGAGTTTAATGGAATTAATAAGTATTTGGAGGTTGATTTTATCCTTTGTCCATTTTTGTTGTATTCGTTTTTAATAAACGAATTTATTTGCCCGGAATCACCGTAATGTTCTTCATATGATATATTTCCATTTTCTGTAAATTCTTTTTTAAATTCAATTAGAGGGCGATCTTTCTCACCAGTTTTAAAGTTATTTACCTTAGCTTTAGATTGTTCAAGTGTTTTTACTTTTCCAATAAGGTTTTCACTTTCCCACGCATTTTCAAAATCAATGTATTTTGGTTTAAAATCAATATTATTACAACTTATTAAAAGTCCTAATATAAAAAATATTATTGTCTGTTTTTTCATGTTCGATGTTCTTTTTAAGCCTTGCGGCCAACGTTGGCGGTATGGCCAGTAAGGGATTGCGGGCGATTTCCTATCAAGCCGAAAAACTGCCTGAGCGGAAAGATGCACACCGAAAACCACAGCTGCCGCATTTGACGGGTAGCTGATGTTACAGGCTGGCGTTCTTTGATTTGTCAATTGTCCACGAAGATAAAAACAAAAGCTAACAAAAATTTCTTTCTGTTAGCTTTAATTGTGTCTGAAAATTAATAGGTTATTTTCCTTGTGTTGGTATTACACCCAATTGCTGCATTATACCATACATATTTGTTGTCTGCCATTCCGCTAGTACTTTGCCATTTTTTATTTGGCGAATAAATTGACCTGTTCCCATTACTCTTTTATTAGTTGCAGGTATTCCAAAGAAATTTCCAGAGTTTGTCATTTCGTTAGTATAATCTACTGATACTAAATCCCCTTCTGCTATTACTCGTAGAAATTTCATATCCATATTTGTCATTGTAGAACAAAGCATTTCTTTCATAAAGTAAATGTATTGTTGTTTATTGATGGCAGGTTGTCCATCGCCAATGTACTGAAAATTATCGTCCAGTAAGGAATCTACTTTTTCCCATTGACCATTCATAATTGCCTTTGATAAGTTTAAGGCTACTTCTTTGTTTGTTGATGTTTCCATGTTACTTTCTTGTTTTTTATTAACTGTTTTTGTTTGTGAAAAAATTACTGTTGTTGATAATGCTATTAAAAGCATACTAAGAATTACTTTCTTCATTTCTATTTTTTTAGAATTATTTAATGCTGCAAAATTAAATCAAATACTTTCATTAATGCTTATACTTACCAAAACGAAAGCACTATCCTTTTGGTAAGCATTATAATTTTTCACTATCTTTGTCAAATGAATAGATATGAATTAAACGGCACTTATTATTATTGTCCTGTTGATTTGACTTTGCAAATTATTAGTGGACGATGGAAAGGAATTGTTATTTGGAATTTACGTGAAGAAAAAAAACGTTTTAGTGAATTGAAGCGTATTTTGGTAACTATAAATGATAAAATGTTGTCACAAGTTTTAAGAGAACTTGAAGAACAAGGTGTTGTAAGTCGAAAAGTCTATGAAGTTGTCCCACCAAAAGTTGAATATAGTCTTACCGAAGAAGGAATAAAATTACTTCCAATTATGCAAGCAATGAATGACTACGGTTTGAAATTTCAAGTTGAGTAGTCGTCATTGTACGCTTGCATATAACATCAGTCCGTCTAATAACCCTGATTAAAGGCAATTTTCAGACTTAAATTATGATAAATTAGGCAAAAGGATTGATATAAGCCTGTCTCCATACTTCTCGGAAGAGTAAAACCATGAAATAGCCATGAGCAGAAAATTTGCTCACCAACCGAAATGATTATTCTCATGGCGAACCTTTAGCTCATGCTATGCACTGAGCCTGCCGAAGTGCTATGCACTGAGCCTGCCGAAGTGAACACCTTTAAATAAAAATAAGTAAGATGTGAGTAACTTAGCGTAGCGATCTCATGAACTCCTTTAAAAAACAATTAAGAAGTTCATAATTCCATCTGACCCGTAAAAAATTAAAAAATGACAGATGAAAGTTCATATTCAATGCTTTCAATTGTTTGTCCCAGAATTGAAGAAGCTGAGATCAAAAAAAACTAGATTTAAAGGAAAATTTTCATTTCGGGATTAAAATTGTGTCTAACAGGTAAATGTATAGATTTTTCAATAAAAAAAATAAAATATCTGAATTCAACTAACGGGATCTTGTTTCCATTGTTGCAGAATAAAAGTGATGTCTTCCCAGCCGGTATAGACTTCCAGCAATATTCTGAAAAGCCGTTACTGGCTATAAATTCTGCATTTCAGATTTTTCAGGTAAAGTACTTTTTTGTCCTTATTCCAGAAATAAACCTTCATTTTTGAGCCTTTTGAGATTTCCTGATCAATTTTCATGGTATTTATCAGCTTGCACCATTTACCTGGAGTCTCAATATAATTTGCCGCTGAACCTTTCCAAAAAATGCTTTTCCCTTCAGCATTTTCAACCGAAATTACAAGCAAATCCCCACCTGATCCCTGTTGTGAAAAAAGAGCTGTTTCGGCAGCTATAACCAGATTTTTCATTCCAACGTAATCGTCCATCCCGATTTCAATACCCGGGCTGTATTCGGCTGTTGAATCCATTTTAAATGCTTTCTGAGCTTCTGTTGGAGCTTCAGGAACAAGCGAATCCTCATTCAGACTGGTTACAAACATTTTTATTTCGGTAAGCCTATGGGCAAGCTGCCATGGATATCCTTTATCTCTGGCGAAGAGTGTTAATGAAGAAAGTCCTCCATACTCCTTCATTGCAACTATGTTAGGAAAAACAGAGCGAATAATATCTTCGCCCTCATCGGGAGCAGGTTTGGTAAGAGCATAAAGGAAATATGGTTTCCGGCTGTTTTTCACAAGTTCCGACAATAGCTGAAGTCCTTCGGTTCCTCTTATGTCGTAAATGTCAAACTTCATTTCCGAATTGTACCGTTGAAGGTAAAAATCTATGTAATAAGGAGAGTTGACACTTATTGCTTTTGTTAATGAATCGTCACCGTATTCCTTCTGAAATTGGGTTGACTGCCGTGCTATATCCCTGAATTCGCCGAAATGTTGTTTGCTGTAATACCCATTAATCAGGGCTGTGCCTGAAATTCCGCATAGTAGAAAGATGGTCAACAGTATGCTTTTGTTCTTTGTAATTGTATCGCCGGCATTACTGAACAAAAGCATGAGGAAGTATGGAAACGAAAATATTAAAACCGGGTGCTGCAGCACAGGACTAACCTTAAGCGAGTATATATAACCTATCAGCATGGGCAGAAGGAACCATAAACCCAGATACAATCTGAAATGCAGATTGACGTTCGATTTCCGGTTGAGGTATATGAGTGTTAGTAGAGTTAATAGAAAAACTACCAGAATGTAGCGTGATTCATCGAAAATATAATACAGGTGTCCGATAATCCATGTTTTGTCAGGGACTCCAAGCCACAATCCAACTCCTTTGTACATCAGGTGATTAAGAGTAATTGGAATATGAGGTATAAAAAGTAAAGCTGCAACTGAGGCTGCTGCAACATAATAAAAGACATTGTTTTTTCGTGCTGCAACAAATCCCGACAGTCCTACCAGAAGCGCAAAAAGAAAACTGAAATAGTGATTGTACATGCACAGGGCTGCCGAAATGATAAATCCTGCCAGGTGGGTGATTTTTGGTTTCAACCGGTTTAAATTTCCATAGTTCCCGAAAAAAATGTTCAGCCAGAAGTATACCAGCATAAGACAAAATAACATCCCTGAACCGTAAGGACGGGCAATCTGGCTGTATAACAGAGGAAACTGAAGAAAAGATATGGCAGCAGCGGTAAAGAGGCCGGCTGAAACCCCGAACATAAACTTCGCAACTTTATAACTCATCCATACTGACAGAATTCCCATCAAAACAAAAGGAAACCTAACTGCCCATTCCGAATCTCCGAAGTATTTAACCCATTGCCAAAGGAAAACCTGTATTCCTCCTGGGTGACCATCCACGTAAAATCCTTTTTGAACCAGTTCGCTGAATGTGCTGTAATGCAGGCGGTTCAATGCACTAAGTTCATCGTTGGAATAGGAAAACGAACCGTAATCCCAAAACCGCAGCACCGCCGAAACAATTAAGATCAGCAAAAGCCAGAGGTATTCAGGGTTTTTAAGGTTTGAATACGGTTTCATTTCAGCTTTATTATTTCAGTAGTTTTGGATTGGTTTGTTTCAGGCTTACACAAAAATCATCAATCATCAGTTCTTCGTCAGAGTCAGAAAGGTAAAAATAAACAAGTACCGAATCCTTAGATGTTATAGTTGGTGGAACCGTCAGGCTGAAATCTATAGCATTCCATTCACCTTTCGCAGTCTGACCGCGAAGATAGAATGGTTTATACTCAATTGTTTTACCATTGTGCCTGAAATCAGCTATTAAGTTAGCACCCGTAATGTATTGGTCTGAATTTACTTTTGCCGTGATATTTACAAAGTTGTTTTTTTCGGTAAGCATGCCGTTCAGCGGGAGCAGGTGTGAGAAACTAAATGGAAATTTATTTTTGATAAGACAGGTTCGTTTGCCCGAAGTTGCAAAAGGAGTTTCAATAATATTACCTGATTCAGGCTGGCAAACACTTTCGAAATCACAGCATGAAGTAAGCAGATTCTGCGCATTTTGGCTACCATCCAGGGATTTGAATTTTATTGTTTTAACCGGCTTGTATTTTACAATATCTACCTGAAGATCATCGATATATACCGGTTTTGTTCCTTTGGTATACCAGTAATATATTTTGACTTTGTCTGCCTTAAGTCGCGCTGCCGGGAATTCCCTGAATATTTCAGAGATTGTCCATGAATTATTGGGTCCATTAATTTTTACCGGGTATGTTTTATAATAAATGGTTTTTCCGCCGGATGTGAAGTCGAAAACCAGGATCACATCTGAGTTTCCAATTCCTGAAATGCGTGAGCTTACCCTCACATAACCGTCGCTTCCGGCAAGTGTATCTGTTTGTATTTCAAATACAACGCTGTAAGGTGATGATAGCTGGATACACGATGCATTTTTACCGGAAAATGAATTTGATGCCGAAACAGATGCAGGGTTTCCAAAAGGAGCAACCAAAGGTGTTTCGAAGTCAGTCTGAAATTTTATTTCTGAATCCACCTGATCATCAGCGGGTAGTATCCAGTCATGACGTTCGGGGCCTTTCATCTTCAGGAACTCAACGTGTAAATCATCCAGCAGCACTTTGCTTTTACTGAAATTCTGCAAGGATATAAACAGGCTGTCGCTTGCTGAACGCAGGTATGGGAGATATACTGCCATTTCAGCGTATGTCCATTTGCCCGGTTTAAGTCCGGGCATCAGGTCGTGGTGCATAGTGGAATATTTCTTCCTTAAGTTTCCAACTTCAACTTCGACGGTTAAAACTGAATCAACAGTTTCTGTAAGATACCAGCCGCTGATTTTCAGAATTACAGGTGAAATTGCCCTGTAATCAGTCATTCCCCTCATAAACAATGGCTTTCCATCCGAAAGAGAATCGAGTACGAGAGAGGATTTCCCGGCATGGCAATTAGATGAAAAATGGTAGCCTGAATTTATGAATAGTGAAATATTGGTTTCAAAGTCGTTAATATAGAGCTGTTTACCTGAAATTTCGTTGTCAGGAATCATAAAGGTGGTGCCTTTGCTAAAGCTGAAGAAGTTGCTGAAATAGGATTTTGCAGTTACTGGTCCTGCCGGATAAACCCAATTAAGCTGCTGGAAGTGCTGCATTACATTCAGAGCAATAAATCCGCTGATGATCAGTGGTATGAATAAGTTGCTGCCTTTTTTGGGGAAACGGCTAAAAATGAAAATCAGGAGTATGGCAATAAACACATAATAATCGATCATTACCCTCTGGCTGATATAGGAAGTGTAGGTCCAAACCCACCAGCTCGACAGAAAGTACACAACAAAAAGCAGGAATGCAGATAAACTGAAAAACTGCCACTTGCTCTTCCTGAAAAGAAACAGTATACCAGAAGCTGCAAAAACGGCTACAGGAGTATAAAGCATCCAGCCTTTTTCGAAACTGAAAAGAAAGGAAAGTAAATGTGGCTTTGTAAGATCATACGATTCATTACCATATGAATACACCAGGAAGTGACCTGTTTTTGAATACCAATAGGCTACCGGAACCAAAAGCGGTAATGCCAGCGCAAGGAACGATAGAGAAAGAAACCGGATATCAGTAAAGATTTTCTTTAAAAAATGCTGAAATGAATCCCAGCTACCGCAAAGAAAAGGTATTGCCAGAATAATCAGTCCGTTCTGGGGTCGGCTGATAAGTATCATACCCAGCAGAAAAGCTGCAGCTATGTAATATTTCAGCTTTCCGTTTCTTATTGCTGATAGGATCGCAAAAACAAAAGCATTGATAAGGAAAAAATTATAAACATGAACCTGGCAGCCAGCGTTAACTGTATAATAAATCAGGTTAGTGGCCATTGCGACTGCTGCCAGCGACCAGGCAATTGCATTTTCGTTGCTGGTATAAAACCTTAGAATCTTCCGAAGTATCAGCAATGCCAGCCAAAAGTAAAAGAAAGCAGCAAATGCAATTGTCAGTTGGTAAGGCATGGAATACCCATCTGCCGGTAAATCAAGTATATATGCCATTGCATGCCCCGTCCCGAAAAACGGGAGCCATAAAAGTGCCGTACCGGGGAAATACTTATTTACAATACCATCATCGGTCTGGTACCTGAAGTCCTTGTATAACTGCTGACTCGCAGGATAATACTGGCTTTCGTATTTGTCAATATATCCAAAATCTGTATCATGGTAAATGAAAAATGCGGTGAGGTATGCGTAATAGCCTTTCCCATCACTAACAATTATCCTGTCCCATTCATTGGAAGGATTCTTTGTTAGCAGGAACAGTATGGCATATACCAGAACAATAAATTCGGGCACGTACTTTCGCAGTTTCATCAGAGATTGTAGATTATTACTTAACCTGGTTGCGTTGCCTTACAGCTTCGAAAAGGATAATTCCCGCTGCTACCGAAACATTTAGCGATCCTATAGATCCTGTTAAGGGAATCTGCACTTTATCGTCGCAAAATTTCATATACTCTGAGGAGATTCCATCTTCTTCGGAACCCATAATAAAGGCACTGGGGCCTGTGAGATCAGTAATACTATAATCAGTACTTCCGTGTTCTGTTACAGCGATAAGACGAACACCTGAATCTTTCAGGTATCTGAGTGTATTTTTAAGATTAGGGCTTCGGTGGACAGGAATAATATTCAATGCACCAGCAGATGTTTTTATGGCATCGGCATTTATCTGTGCGCTTCCACGCGAGGGAACAATTATAGCATCAACCCCGGCACATTCGGCACTTCGTGCGATTGCTCCCATATTGCGTACATCGGTGATCCGGTCAAGAATGATGAACATAGGCTGCCTTCCTGACTCAAAAGCTCTCAGAAGGATATCTTCAATTGGCTGGTATTCAATCAACGAAACAAAAGCCACAATGCCCTGGTGGTTAGCCTTGGTAAACGAGTCGAGTTTTTCGTTAGGTACGTTCTGAACCGGGATTTCAAGTTTTTCGGCAATGGAAGTTATTTCGCGCACCTGTGCATTACGCAGTTCACGCGATAGCAGAATTTTCTCAATATCCTTTCCGGCGTTCAGTGCCTCCAGTATGGGATGTATGCCGTAGATCAGGTTTTCGGGTTGCTTTCGCGGACCTTTAAAATGTTTTTCGTACATGTTTTATATAAAGTTGGATTATATTTTTTTAGGATTTCGTTTTGCTTATAAACTTCTTACTATCTCAATCAGTTCAGGGTTAATGTATTAAGTGGTTTTTTGCTCAGGAATAAAGAAAAAACTCTGGTTTGGTAATTCCCTAAATCCCTGCCATAAAATGCTCTTCCTTTCCTGTTTTCTCTCTACCCTTTTCGCGGCACTCAGCACTGTACACTCAGCACAAACCTACCTCCTCCACAGCTGCACATTCTGATGCCATGCCGACTTGTAATACTGGTTGCGGGTCAGCACATAATCGTTCTCAGTAAAAGGATTTTGTGCCTTGTTGAAATAGAATCTGAGGGCTCTGGGATCATTGTATTCGCCGTAAATCCAGACTTCCTGATCGAAACTCCTGAAAACTTTTGAAGGCTTGCCAAGTACAATAAAAATCATTCCCCGGTCGGTTTTCCATCCGTCAGTAAATGAAGTGTACAAACGGTTGGCAGTTTCCACCCTATGGTAATATTTGCGGATAAGTTCAGTGGCAAGATCAGGACGGCCTGCATTGGTGACCCAGAAACTATCGACGGCTACTTTAGGAATTGCAGATGCATTCAACTGCTGGAATTCTTTTGTTGAAGTAATATACCTCAGCGTTTCGCGCATTAGTGAATGCATGGTAACTTTCGGGAAACCGCTGTTCATCCTGAAAAGTGTCGGTCCAGTCATAACGGAGGTATCAGACTGAAAAAAGTAGAATCCTACTTTTTCCGGGAGGAAATATTCAGTTTTACCTTGGGTAAGTTCCAGATAAAATGTGCTGTCGGGTGTGTAGTTAAATAAAGCACGGTATTGCTCAACAAAGGCCGGAATTGGAGTAGGGAAATTCCTTGAATATACTTTTACAAGCAATTTGCGATTGCTGGTATCGTTGGTTATCAATCGCAGTGGTTGCGGATATGCTATGGTATTGCCTGAAATAAAATCGCCTGACTCAGTCTGGAATCGAAACCATGACTGGCTGAAATGACTCTTTTTGTTGAAATACTCCAGCAATAGGTAATCTTCAGGTATTCCCGGTATCGAATAGGTTGCTTTTACGAAATAATCAATACCTGCCGGAGCTCTGAAAGTCCAGGTATGACTTATGAAGCTTAGCTTATCGGAAGTGTCAGCAATAGCAAAAGTTGCACTGTCAATTAATCCTATCCGTTTCCCTTCGCCAATAATTTCGTAGGTCAAAGTGCCTTTTTTTGTGTATTTGTGGCTGACAGGATCAGGCAGAATAAGACCTGAGGGAAGCACGATACTAATAGCCGAAGTGCTGTCGTCGAGGTTATACAACTGATTGAGCTTAATTAAATTTTCCTCTTGCCCGGTATACAGGCTGCTGATATCCATCCCTGTAATATTAAGTGCAGGATTGCAGCTGGCAAGCAGAAAAAAAAGCAGAACTATTGAACTGGCTTTTTGAACAAAACGAAATCTTACTGCACTCAAAATGACAATGGTTTATTTTGGGATAAAATTACAAAAAAAAAGAGGCCGAAAATGCCGGCCCCGAAATAGATTCTGATGGTAAATGGGTCTTATTTAACCCTGATTTTTGTGCCTATTTTAAGTGTTTTTGTTGGCTTAATACCATTAATTGAGCATATCTGTTTCACGGATGTTTTATACTTAATTGAAAGTGCACCCAGTGTATCACCACTTTTGATGGTATGATATTTTTTTGATTTTGTGGATTTTGATTTTGACAGGCCGTTAGCATCAGCGGATAATTCTTTTGAAATGCCCGGCAGATAGTCGCGCGAAACACCGTAAGTAGCTTTGGTAACATTGAAAGTATCGGAGAGGAGACTGAAAGTATTGAAGTCAATCATCTGCTTTGGGTTAAATGCCTTTCCCTGGAAACGGGTTTCAAAATGCAGGTGGTTGCATGTAGCACGCCCTGTCCGTCCGCCAAGCCCCACAATGTCGCCGGCTTTTACCTGTTGATTAACAGTAACTTTTATCTTCGAAAGATGACCGTACAGGGTTTCCAACCCGTTGTAATGCCTGATTACTACGCAGTTGCCATAACCTGAATAATACCGTGCCATCCTCACAACACCATCGAATGCAGTGCTGACAGGGTCACCTGCAGCAAGTTTTATATCAACACCTGAATGAACACGACGACCCCGATATCCGAAAGGAGACAACAGACTTCCTTCAACCGGAAACACATACCCGGTGGAATAATCATTAAAAAGAGGGAGTATGATTGAATCACCTGCATTAGGCGGAACTTCTGAATACCTGCGAACATAAAGAGTGTCCCAGCTTGTATAGTATTTGTTTACTGCGGGTATATCGATAATGGATGGGATAGAGGAACTGGAAGGCGGCATCATAATGACAGTTTCTTCAAGTTCGTTTACATCCATTCCTCCTGCCGGTTCATCAGCAAGCTGCTGAGCAGAAGCTATACCGGACGATATACAGAGTATCAACGAGAATAACAGAGTAAGTGTTTCGCTTTTTAGAGCCATGAAAGAAGTATTGTAAATGAGATAAAATCTCGTTATAAGAAAAGATAATTCGCATCAGAGTTTTCAAAAGTAGTGTAAAACAAATTAATGTGAAAGAAAATTTAAGTTTTTTTAAGAAAATTTGTTCCGCAGGATTTACAATTCCCTTTGGTATCCAGTCCTGTCAATACCGTATCATACGAAAGCCTGTAAATCAATAGATTGTTGCAGTTAATACAGTAGGTATTGTTACTTTCGGGGTATAAATTTCCGGTATACACATAAATAAGGTCCTTTTTTGCAATTTGCTGTGCTTCCAGTATTGTTCTGGTGGGAGTGGCTTCTGCCGTAAGCTTGTAATCAGGGAAGTAGCGCGATAAATGCAGCACTGTGTTGGTGCCTAGTTTAGTTGCAATCCAGTTCGACATTGATGCAATAGATGCTTTGCTGTCATTAATTCCAGTGATTATAAGATTTGTTATTTCAAGGTGCTTTCCAGCGGAATGTATCTGAATTATGGCATTTTTGACCGGCTCAATATGTGATGATGTCATTTTACAGTAAAAATCTTCATTAAAACCTTTTAAATCAACGTTGAAGGCATCAATGTATGGCATGATCATATTTAAGGGATCACTGTTTATAAAGCCATTTGTAACCATTGCAGTTTTAAGTCCTGCCTTATTCGCAAGCCTGGCAATATCCAGCATATATTCGAACCACACAACAGGTTCGTTGTATGTAAACGCAATGCCTGTATTTCCCGGTGTATTAATTGCCATTTCAACAATTTGCTGAGGCATGTATTTTTTCTGAGCGTATTCATCAATGGGTTTAGTCTGGGAAATAGAACTGTTCTGACAAAATTGGCACCTGAGATTGCATCCGTAGGATCCTACCGACAATATTTTTGACCCCGGATAGAAATGAAAAAACGGCTTCTTTTCAATGGGATCTGACTGAATGGACGACACAAGGCCATACGCTGTAGAAAATAGTTTTCCTTCTTTATTCCTTCGTACACGGCAAATTCCTGATTGTCCTTCCTTCAATATACAAAAGTGGGGGCACAAACTGCATTGTACTTTGTTGTCGTCGAGTTTATTGTAAAAAAGTGCTTCCACAGGCATGGTAAATCTTTAGAATCATGAGTGCATTCCGAAGTCAGTAATTGATCAGGCTAACGGTTTTACTTTGCTATGTGCCATTTTTAAATAGATAAATATGTCACTACAGGCTCCAGTCAACAGGTTCTTTTCCTGAGCGGGTAAGAAGTTCGTTGGTTTTTGAAAAATGGCGGCATCCGAAGAATCCGCGGTAAACTGACAGGGGCGAAGGATGAACTGCTTTCAGAATATAGTGTTTTTGAGTATCAATCAAGGCTTCTTTAGCCTGGGCGTAACTGCCCCAAAGAATGTATACAAGCCCGGTATGCTTTTCCGAAAGTTGTCTGATTACCTCATCAGTGAAACTCTCCCATCCCCGGCGCTGATGCGATCCAGCCTGGTTGGCACGTACGGTAAGTGTGGCATTAAGCAGCAACACACCCTGTTTTGCCCATTTTTCGAGATTTCCCGATTTTGGTACCGGTATTCCCAGGTCGGAGCTCAGCTCTTTATAGATGTTGACCAGCGAAGGTGGCAGAGCAATTCCTTCGGGTACCGAAAAGCAAAGTCCATGTGCCTGTCCATCACCATGGTAAGGGTCCTGGCCAAGGATAACCACTTTTACCTTGCTTAACGGAGTGTTATTGAATGCAGCAAATATGCGGTTCCCGGGAGGATAGACACTGAATGACTTTTTCTCTTCCAGCAAAAACGATTTCAGGTCATCAAAATAAGGCTTTTTAAACTCATGTTGCAATACTTCGAGCCATTCAGGATCAATTTTCGGGGATGTTGTTTCCATTGTTTTGTATTGAATTTCGCCATGAAATTAAGTAAAAACATCATTAGCCTGTAAAGGATTAATTAAGGGTCGTTAGTATTAGCCTGTTTTTAGATTTACTGAAAGAGAGAATAAAACAAAAAGAGGTAACAAATCACTCCGATACTTAAATGCTTTTTCAGTGCACAATGCAGGAAGAGGGATTAGGTTTTGGGTGTTAGGATTTAGGGGGCTATGTGGTAGTTGGCTAATTGGTTGTTTTAATTCTAATATTTTATAATTGAATGCACCTATTGCATCAGGAAGTTTTTTTAGTTATTAGTGCTCAATTATCAAAGGATTTAAGTGCACGCAATCTATTACCTCTTCACTATAGGCACTTTAACTCTGGTTATCCCTAGCACTTTAGGCACTCCAAGTACTTTAGGCACTTAAAACTTTAGGCACTGATCAGTTACAAAAGGAGAAATTTTTGAACTGTAATACTTTCACTTATAAATCTGACGTTAAGTTACAACAGACCCCTGATCTATGAAGAATTTGATTTGGCTTTCATTCTTTCTGGCATCTTTATTTATGATTGCATGTCAGCCCCCGGTTACATTTGATAAGCCACAACCTGCCGATATACCGCCGGCAGGAAGATTCCCGGCACGCTATCAGGGGAAGTATCAGAGCATGGCTGATAATTCAATACTGGAAATAAATCCCAATTCCATTATCAGGAATAGCTGTTACGAAGAGAAAATTCATCTTAGCCAGCTCGACAGCAGTATGCAGTTGATTGGCGATACTCTTTTTGATCTGGTCAGCAGCAGAGGTTCAGCAGTGCAGATCGAAGGTGATTCCATTGTTAGAAATATAACTGAAATTGATACTTTGTTCAAAATAGATGCATTGAACGTTCTGAAAAAGTATAAAGGTTATTACTTTATCAACATCTTTACAATGCCTGCTAACTGGCAGGTTCAGAAACTCGGGTTTTCAAGAGGGAAACTGACCATGAGCAGCATCAATACGACTGAAGATATTGAACAGCTCAAGGCACTGACTGAAAGCACGCAGGACTCCATTCCTTATGTGTTTTCGCCTACGCAAAAGCAATTTAAAAAGTTTGTGAAAGACGATGGTTTCAGAGACGCTGAAACGTTTTCGCGAGTCAGAGAGTAGGTTTTTCCTGCCTAGATTTACTTTTTCTTTTTTCTCTTTTTCCTGTTCTTTTCCTCTTCTTCTGCCTCACGCAGCAAGGTTTTCCAATCCGACTTTGTTTCAGCAGTAAATGCAAGGGTTTCAGTATAATCCTGCCTGTTAATTGACATAACTTCAACTGATTTACCTATATAGTCTTCAATATCTTCCAGCAAAGGCTTTTCGTCGGTACTGCAAAAAGAAACCGCAATTCCCTTTTTATCGGCTCTGCCTGTACGGCCCACCCGGTGAACATAGTTTTCGGGTTTTTCGGGAAGGTCGTAGTTAATTACAAAATCAACGTTCGGAATGTCAATACCCCTGGCACTTACATCGGTGGCTATCAGTATTTTGAATTCGCCGTTTATAAACCGTTTCATAACCTGTAGCCTGTCAGTCTGCTCCTTGTCGCCATGGATGGTTTCGCATTGGATGTTAAGTTTATCCATTGCTAAGTTAACACGTTCGGCGCGTACTTTTGTGCGAACAAAAACCACAATTTTACTTTCGGGATTTTCATTTACCAGGCGTTCGAGGAAAAACCTTTTATCATCCATTTCGATAAATGCCACCGAATGTTCAATATTGCGTGCAACCGGGTCTTTGGGTGATATCTGAATTCGTATGGGGTTGGTTACCAGCGAATACGCAACCTTTTTAATATATGGATTTATGGTTGCTGAGAAAAAGAGTGTTTGTCTTTTGCGAGGTAGTTTTTTTACAAGTTGCTGAATATCATTGATAAATCCCAGGTCGAGCATATGATCCGCTTCATCCAGAATCAGGATTTCGATCCGGCTCAGGTCCAGATGGCCCTGACTTACCAGATCGAACATACGGCCGGGCGTGGAGATAATAATATCTACCCCTTGTTCGAGCCGGGCGATCTGAGGATCTTGTTCCACGCCGCCCATCAGGCAGAATACTTTTACCCTGGTATGTTGCGAAAGTGCCTGAAATACCTCCGTAATCTGCAGGGCAAGTTCGCGTGTTGGAACCATAACAATACATCGTACACCATCAGTCCGGCTCGAAAATTTCTTTTCATGTAGCATATTGATCACCGGAATTGCAAATGCTGCTGTTTTACCGGTTCCGGTCTGGGCAATAGCGAGCACATCATCGCCATGCAGGATCGGTCCTATGCTTTTGTACTGAATATCCGTAGGGCGGCGAAAACCAGATTCTTCAATGCTTCGTTTTATCTCCGGTGCAAAATCATACTGCTCAAATTTCATAATAGTCGCTTAAAAATGCAAAGATACGGAGGCCATGTGAGTTATCACGGGTTTATTCAGATTTGGGAAAAAATGATTAAAAAAAATCTTGAAACAGATTAACGTTTCAATAAATCAAATTGTGGAAATCGGGTTACTGATGACACAAAAGCTGAGATATACAATGTGAGAGAAAAGATTGTATTTTTAGTGATTGAAAATCTCATCAGAAACCATGCGTGCTGAGTGAACACCTGATCAGATGTAATACTTATAATGTGTTTTGTAAAATTTATTGATTATGGAAAACAAAAACTACTCTGCTGTGTACCGGACAATGCACTGGGCAATTGCAATCTGCATGATTTTACTGCTTTTTACGATTTTTCTGAGGTTGACTTGGATGAACAAAGAAAATGTGGCTGATATTATTCAGAATTATCTTTCGGCCACCGACAATTCCTTATCAAGAGATCAGATGATCATATTAGCCAAGCAGATCCGAAAACCAATGTGGGACTGGCATATTTATCTTGGATATGCCCTTACCGGCTTATTCTGCATACGCCTGGTACTGCCCTTTTTTGGAGAGATGAAGTTTTCGAATCCTTTGGCCAAACAGCTGATTATCAAAGAAAAAATGCAATATTGGATTTATCTTATTTTCGTAGGATGTGTAGGTGTTTCACTAATAACCGGTTTAATAATTGAACTGGGTCCAAAAACGCTTAAAACCTTTATGGAGGAGATTCATGTACTTTCAATTTATTATTTGATCGCTTTCCTGATACTGCATCTGGGTGGAGTTTTAATGGCAGAGTTTAGCAGCCAGAAAGGTATAATTTCAAAAATAGTGAGTGGATCAAAATAATGTTGGCACCATTTCGAAACTATATGCAGTTGGGGTTTGCGGGTTGCTTTCCTGTCGAACCCCGATGCCGTTGTTACGGGCTGCGGGCTTTGTTGTCCGCACCGAAGCCCCAATTGACATATAGTTTTTGTTATGGGCAGCACTTCTATCTATCAGTTTGTTGCGGATTATTTCTAATCCAAAAATTGTTTAACAAATTGTCTGGAAATTTCTAATTCTGCATCTGTCATTAAATCTTTTGTCAATACTTCACTAACCCATTTGGGTCCGTGATTGCCAACGCTTTTCACAAAACTCTCCAATTCTCCAACCTCTAGAATTAAAAACCCTTTTTCTTTAAATTTAATTTGAATTCTTTCAAATGCTTGTGTTGCAATGCCACTTGGGATAAATGCTTTTCCAACTTCTTTTGCTTCTGACCACGCAGATGCTTTTCTCAATGCTCGTTGTATTTCATTAATTTTTTCCCTTGGAAAAATCCTTTCTGTAGTCGAGCTAAACGTATTCTCAATGTCTTGTTTTATATCAGAGGTTAGAAATTCAGGTCTTTTTTGTTCAATTTCCCTTTTAACAATTTTCCAATCATTTTCAACCTCAGTCCAAATACCGCCTAAATCTTCAAAGATTTCTTTCAATGGATTGGTATCGTTTAACACATCAAAATCGGAAACAACCGTTATTGGTACATTAAGTTTCTTTAATGCTTTTATCACAGTCGGAATGCGATGTTTTCCGCCGCAATGAACAAATAGAATATCAGGTGCAATTGTGCCTGTATTATCAAATTGTGCAGATAATACTGCTGAAAAAAATCTACAATCTGAATCACTCTCACAGATAAGGACTTTTGAGTGAAATAGTCCGTTCAAAACGTTTGAGTGTCTTAAAAGCGAGTCATTCCATATATTGTCAATGTCTGAACTGGTTAATGAACTAACATTATTTATTGAACCATTTCTTTGAATACGAATTATTTTCAGTTTGGAAATGTTCGCATCTAAAAGTCCTTTGAGAAAGTCTTCGCTATGTGTAGCAAGAAACAATTGTCTGGCAGAAGGTAAATCCTTTGCTAGCATTTTCCCAAGAAGTCTTGCTTGTGGAGGATGCAAAAATGCTTCTGGTTCATCAATAAACAGAATTGAATGACTTGAGATGAAGGCATTTAATAAGACACCTACAAAACTTCTCATACCATCTCCTTGTTCATGTAACAAGTCTAGCTTCTCAAGTTCTTTTAAATATGTGGCGGAAACCCTGTCTTCACCCAGTTTTGGTATTGGCTTATCTCCAACATAAAGTGGAACTTCACTTCCAGCGTTTCTATGAACAATTAGGTCAGTACCAAAAGCTTGTCGAAAGTAGTCGCTAAAACGTTTTTCCAATAAGTCATCCTTTTGCAAGTAGTGAATTGGGTGATTAACAGGCTGTGTGGTTAGTTTAATATTAGGCGCAGGATTGGCAGCCTGAATTCGTTGTTCAGTTGTTAGCATATTTACAAATAATGGAAACAGATCATTTATTCCATTGTTACTGTCTGACCAATAGCTTTTTGCTCTTCCTTCGTATATCTCATAACCAAAGCCTTTATAATATGGTAAAGGGTTAGCAGTACTATAATGTTTTGTGGAATATGATTGAAGGTGTATTAAAAATTCTGTTTCGTCGCCACCTTTTCCAATGACAACATCTTTTAGAACATTCCCCTTTTCAGATTTTGATTTAACAAGTTTTGCCGCCTCTTTCAGTGAAGCACTTTTCCCAGCATTGTTTGGCCCCACAAATACTACAATATCATCTTTTTCAAATTGTAATTTAGTATTGTCACTGAATGTCATTTCGCTAATCCAAATTCGTGTAGTCATATTCTATCTTTCATTTTTTAAACTGATTTCGCAAGGATGCAGACTTTTTTAGTGTTGCCCATAACGGCAGTCCGTCTTATAACCCTGTTTAATGGCAATTTTCGGACTAAATATGGGATTAAAATTAGGCAAAAGGATTGATATAGGCCTGGCGTATTTCGGAAGTATTTTCTGCGGGTCGAAAAATATGCTGAGGCATAGGGCAGCAAATTAAGGCACTATTGTGCAAAACCAAAAATGAAAGCTTGCAGGTTAAACTCCGGAAAACTCCGGTATTGATCCTTTTTAGCTATAAATATTCCTGCTATTTTATGAATTTCATGTCCCCAAAAGCGATTTCGGCACTAAAATCAAGGGATATGAAAAAAAACAGGACTTTTCGACATTTCTGAAGCAATTTCAGGCCTTATAAACGGATTTTCAGGAATTGTGATGCTCTGGGCTGTATTGCGCAGTTATAAAAGTAGACAGATCGCGATTGCACTACAGCGAGTCATACAAAATAACAGTAACAATCTTCTTTCTGAAAAATGATGTTGTGCAACGGTTACGTTTGTTAGCAACCGTACTTTATCTTGTCAGTTGATAGTCATTAATTAATAATTCTGGTGAAAGGTTTAATCTGGCAGTCAATTTTCGGATCATCTCAACTGTTAGTTTCCTTTTTCGGTTTAATATTTCTGAAACCCGACTCTTTCCACCAATTTCATTAATCAGATCAATCTGTTTTAGCTGCATTTCTTCCATTCTTATTTTAATTGCTTCAATTGGATCTGGCGCTTCGATTGGGAAATGCTTTTTTTCATATTCATCAATCAGTAATCCAAGAATATCTGCCTCATCGCTTTCTGGAGTTCCAATTTCAGCAGTGAAAATGGTTTCAAGTCTTTTTAAAGCCTTGCTATAATCTGTTTCGGTTTTTATTGGTATAATATTCATGTCCGTATTTTTTAAATTGTGTCCGCATTTATTTTGTCATATTCAACATGAGTTCCAATAAATCGGATAAAAATCCATTGTTTCTCATAGTTGAATTTTGCAACCAGTCGATAAGAATTGCCTTTAATATTAAAAACAATTCTGTTGTCTTTTAAAATACTTGCATTAATATAAGTCCGTTTAACTTCATTCGGAGTCTTCCAGCTAGAACTCATGGCTGTATCAAACCAGGTTTTCAAATATTGTTCTGAGTCAGGATATGTTTCCCAAAAGTTCCTCAAAGTGCTTTTTGCAAATATTCTCTCCATTGTAACTAACTGATGATGCAAAGATAAATAATAATTCTCAATTTGGGAACTTTTTTTTCTAACAGTATGGTTGCTAACGGCAGTCCGTCTAACAACCTCCTCCAATGGCGATTTTCGTACTAAATATGGGATTAAGTTGCCTTAATCATGCTGATTGCCCCAAATTTCTTACTTTTGTGCCAGCTTTGAGATTTAAAGTGCTTTTGACCATCCTATGCAATTTGTAAATCCTCTATATCTTTTTGGCCTACTTGCTATTGCAATCCCTGTAATTATTCACTTGTTTAATTTCAGGCGGTTTCGCAAAGTATATTTTACCAATGTCCGGTTTTTACAGGAGCTCAAGCAACAAACCCAGAAACAATCACAATTACGCCACTTGTTGATCCTGGCAATGCGTATATTGGCTATAGCGGCCCTTGTATTAGCGTTTGCTCAGCCGTATATCCCTTTCCGGGAAGCGCAGTCAAAAATGGCTTCACGAAATGCAGTCAGCATTTTTGTTGATAATTCCTTCAGTATGGAAGCTGTTGGTCCTGGTGGTACGTTGCTGGATGAATCGAAGCAGAAAGCACGCGAAATTATTTCAGCTTATAAATCGACGGACCTTTTCCAACTGCTCACCTGTGATTTTGAAGGCAGGCACCAGCGGTTTGTTACACGCGACGAGTTTGTCACTATGCTCGACGAGGTGAAAGTATCACCTGCAGTTCGTTCATTTTCTGAAATAAACCGCCGTCAATATGATCTGTTGAAAAGTGAAACTTCGGCACGACGTAGTTCCTACCTGATTTCTGACTTTCAGAAATCATCTTTTAACTCTGTTGATTTTAATCAGGACTCATCGGTAAATACCTATCTTATTCCGCTCGAGTCGTCAGCTGCCGCTAACGTTTACATTGATACATGCTGGTTTGTACAGCCTACACAACAGCCTGGAAAAACTTCGATACTCTCAGCCAGGGTATGGAATAAATCAGATACTGATCTTGAGAAAATCCCTCTGAAGCTCCTCATAAATAATCAGCAAAAGTCAGTTGCAAGTATTGATATCAAAGCTGGTATGTCAACCACAGTTGAGCTGCCTTTTACCATATACCAGGCTGGTCCTCAGCAAGGAATGCTGCAGGTGACTGATTATCCGGTTACTTACGACGACAAATTTTATTTTTCGTTCGATGTACTCTCATCCATTCATGTTCTTGCTATCAATGGCAGTGCTGAGAATCGCTATCTGAAGGCGTTGTTTGCCCAGGATTCATCAGTGGTGCTTTTCAATATGAGTGATAAATCACTCGATTATGGCAGTCTTACAAACTACGATCTGATTATTCTGAATGAAATACCGGCTTTTTCGTCGGGACTCTCAGAGGAGATTAAAAAGTATGTAACCAACGGAGGCACAATACTCTTTCTTCCTTCGCCAAATGTCGACCTGATTTCAGCAAACAGTTTTCTTCTGTCGCTCAACGCCCCTTCCTATCAGCCTATGGATACTTCCGACACCAGGGTGGTGAAGCTGAGTGAAGAAAGTTACCTGTTCAGGGATGTGTTCGAACCGCAGCAGGGAAGGCAGATAGTTGCTCCGAATACTGATCTGCCTAAGGTAAGCAGGCATTTCCCTGTTTCTTACACATCTTCCATGCTTACAGTTCCTTTGATGAGTATGCTCAACGGGAAGGAATTTCTTGTTCTTACCAACAGCGGAATGGGGCAGGTGTTGCAATTAACGGTGCCTTTGGATCCGGCTTTCAGTAACTTTCCACAACAGGCATTGTTCGTGCCGGTATTGTATAATATTGCTCTTATCAGCCATCCTTCACACAGCCTTTACAGCATTATCAGCGACAATAAAGTAATACGCATAGGGGCAGCAGTCCCGACCGGAGATAAAATTTTCAGGATCAAATCGCAGGATGATGGTTTTGAAATGATTCCGCAGATCAACAGGGCCGGAAATATGGTAAATGTATTTGTAGGAAACCAGTTGCCAAAGGCAGGGAATTTCACGCTTCTGAACGATAAGAGTATTATCACCTCGCTGGCATTCAACTATAACCGCGGGGAGAGTGATCTGCAATGCAACTCAGCAAGCGAACTCGAAACCTTCCTTGATAAGGAACATCTCGGAGGATTCAAAGTCCTGAAAACAGGGCAGAAACCGTTGAATGAAGTAATATCCCAAATTAACAGTGGAACACAGTTATGGCGTTATTTCGTATGGCTGACGCTTTTGTTTTTACTCGCTGAAATATTGTTGATAAGATTCTTTAAAAAATAGCTGCTTACATTTTATAAATTACTTACTAAGAGTAAATTTGCACGGAATTTCAGGTAACAGCTAAATAACATATAGTCAGTAAAATCAATGAGCGAGAACGACGAATTGGCAGAAGGAACCTTTGAAGAAGATGCTTCCGGCGAAGATCTCAATGAAGAGGTGTCCGGAATTATACCTCCTGTAAATGAGGAGGTAGCAAATGCTGATGACTTGCACCATACTACTTTCCTGCCAGGTATGTACCAGAACTGGTTTCTCGATTATGCCTCCTATGTTATTCTCGAGAGGGCTGTACCCGAAGTGCTCGACGGCCTGAAGCCTGTTCAGCGACGTATCCTGCATAGCATGTGGGAACTCGAGGATGGCCGATACAATAAAGTTGCCAATGTAATAGGCAACACCATGAAATACCATCCACACGGCGATGCATCCATAGGAGATGCCATGGTGCAGATGGGTCAAAAGGACTTACTTATCGATACCCAGGGTAACTGGGGAAATATACTTACCGGTGACAGTGCTGCCGCACCAAGGTACATTGAGGCACGTCTGTCGAAGTTTGCGCTTGATGTTACATTTAATCCGAAAACGACCAAATGGAAGCTTTCGTACGATGGACGTAATAAAGAGCCTGTAAACCTTCCGATGAAGTTTCCGGTACTTCTGACAATGGGTGTCGAGGGTATTGCGGTAGGACTGGCATCAAAGCTGCTTCCTCATAATTTTGTTGAGTTGATTGATGCTTCGGTTGCAGTGCTGAAAGGTGAAGATTTTGTGCTGGTTCCTGATTTCCCGACCGGAGGTCTTGCCGATGTTACCCGTTACAACGATGGTCTGCGCGGTGGTAAAATCCGTATTCGTGCACGCATCAGCCAACTGGATAAAAAAACACTTGTCATTACAGAGATTCCCTGGGGAACCACTACCGGTGATTTGATTGATACCATCATTGCTGCAAGCGAAAAAGGAAAAATAAAAATCCGTAAGATTGACGATAATACGGCACAGAATGTTGAAATTCTGATACACCTTATGCCGGGAGTCTCGCCCGATCAGTCGATAGATGCACTTTATGCATTTACTGATTGCGAACGCTCCGAATCGCCCAATTCATGTGTTATTCATAAGGGGAAACCTTATTTTGTTGGTGTAAAGGAAATACTTAAGATTTCGGTACAGCGTTCGGTTGAACTGATAAAACTTGAGTTGCTGATCCGTCAGCAGGAATTGATGGAGTCGCTGCTTTTTGCTTCCCTGGAAAGGATATTTATCGAAAACCGCATTTATCGCGATATTGAAGAGTGTAAAACATGGGAAGCCGTTATTCACGCAATTGATAAAGGTCTCGAACCTTATAAGCCTGATTTTTATCGGGTTATCACCGTGGAGGATATCGAAAAACTTACCGAAATCAGGATCAAGCGTATATCGAAATTCAATTCGTTTAGGGCCGATGAACATATCAAAGGGCTGAATGAAGAATTACTTGAGGTAAAACACAACCTCGATAACCTCACTGAATTTGTAATCGCTTTTTACGAAACAATACGCAAAAAATATGCTGCCGGGCGCGAACGCAAAACGGAACTCCGTAATTTTGAGAGTATTGAAGCCGCAGCAGTAGCAGCCGCAACCCAGAAACTCTATGTGAACCGCGAAGAAGGATTCGCAGGTTTCAGCCTTAAGAAGGATGAATTTGTTTGCGATTGTTCCGATATTGATGACATTATTGTTTTTCGCGAAGATGGTACTTTTGTTGTGACCAGGGTAGTTGAAAAGGCTTTTGTCGGCAAAAATGTGCTCCATATCGATGTTTTCAAAAAGAATGATAACCGTACTGTGTATCATGTGGCATACCAGGATGGCAGAATGGGTGCTGTGTATGTAAAGCGATTTGCTGTTACCGGCGTGGTAAGGGATAAAGATTATGTGCTCACCAAAGGATCGCCGGGTTCGAAAGTTCTTTATTTTACAGCCAATCCCAACGGTGAGTCCGAAATTATCAAGGTTAGCCTGAAACCAAAACCCCGTCTCAAAAAACTGAATTTCGATTTCGATTTTTCAGAACTTGCTATCAAAGGCCGGAGTTCGCAGGGAAATGTTTTGAGTAAAAACCCTGTGAAAAAGATCATACAGGCCGAAAAAGGATTCTCTACCCTGGGTGCCCGACATATTTGGTACGATGATACTGTGATGCGGTTGAATACCGATCAGAGAGGGCTGTACCTTGGGGCTTTCAAGGAAGATGATAAAATACTCACCCTTACCCGGTCCGGTTTTTATAAACTTATGAGTTTTGATCTCTCAAATCACTTTGAGGAGGATATGATTATTATTGAAAAATTTCATCCTTCCAGGGCAATTACAGTGATTTATTTAAATGATCTAAAAAAGTTTCATTTTGTCAAACGCTTCATTCCTGAACTTTCGGATAAAAAAGTTTGCATGTTTCCTGAGGAAGAAGGCAATAAGTTTATCGGTGCCGTAGTTGATAAAAGACCACAGATAAGAGTGGAATTTGATAACGAGGGAGCGAAGAAACAGGTTGATCCTGAGGAAATAATTCTTGATGAATTTGTTGAGGTGATGGGTGTAAAAGCTAAAGGTAAAAAGCTTAGTAATAGTCCTGTCAGCCAGATTATCTGGCTTGACCCAATCCCTGTTGAAGAAGAGGAAATAGCCGGGGAAGAGGAAGTGTCAGAGGAAAGCATCGAAGATGAAGAAGAATCAGTTGAAAATTTACCTGTGGAAGAATCAGAAGCAGAAATTCCCAGATTCAATCCGCCTGATTTCCCTGACGATGATGAGGATGCGAATACCGGAATACAGATGACTCTGTTTTAGAATGTCAAAATAAAAAATAATGCAACCAGGTCGGATGTATGAGCTGGTTGGTTTAAAAAGTAGAATCAGAAATTATAAAATATAAAAATTATGATCGACGATAAAATTCTGGAAATTACCAGTGATGTGCATTGGGTAGGGGTGCTCGACCGCGAGCTGGTTACTTTCGATGTTGTGATGCATACACCATATGGGACTACCTATAATTCGTATTTTATTAATGCGGACAAAAAAGCACTTGTCGAAACAGTCAAAGATAAGTATTTCCCTACCTTTCTCGACAAACTTAAACAACTTACCGATCCTTCCGAACTTGAGTATATTATTGTAAACCATACAGAACCTGATCATTCGGGAAGCCTCAGTAAACTGCTCGAAGTAGCTCCTAATGCTACTGTGGTTGGCAGTGGAAATGCAATCAGGTATCTCAAAGATATGCTCGGCCGCGATTTTAAACACCTTCAGGTTCGTGATGGTGATGTGATCGACCTTGGAAATAAGAAAATTAAAGTAATAGGTGCAGCCAATCTTCATTGGCCTGATAGTATCTATACCTTCCTTGAGGGAGAAAATATTCTTTTTACCTGCGATTCATTCGGTGCACACTATTGCGATTCGCGTATGTTCGACGACAAGGTAGGTGTATGGGATGATGCGTTCCGCTATTACTTTGATGTGATTCTTAAACCATTCAGCAAATTTATGCTGAAGGCCATTGAGCGTATCCGTCCGCTGCCAATAAGTATTGTTTGCCCCGGACATGGCCCTATACTACGCACTCATTGGAAGAAATATGTTGACCTGAGTGAAAAGTATTCAAAAGATGCGCTCTCGCTTGGTGAAAAACCTATGGTTTTTATTCCGTATGTTTCTGCCTACCACAACACCTCAACGTTGGCTGAAGCCATTGCAAAAGGTGTCAGTCAGGTTCCGGGGGTTCATGTTGAAGTTCATGATATTGAAAATATGTCGCTTGAGTACATGGAATACTATATGGCTAATTGCACCGGTGTTTTAATCGGCTCACCTACCATTAATCAGAATATTCTGATGCCTGTATATCAGCTTTTTGCCGCTATCAATCCCTTACGCGACAAAGGAAAACTTGCCTCTTCATTTGGCTCATTTGGCTGGAGTGGTGAAGCATCACGAATGCTCGAATCCAATATGTCCAACCTGAAGCTGAAATACTTTGGTGAAAGCTTGTATGTGAAATTTACACCTCACGAACCGGGTATAAATAAAGGCATTGCTTTTGGCAAGGCTTTTGCTGAAAAAATGTTAGAGGAACTGGCCACTGTTCCGGCTTAATAAGAATTCAGTTTTATCCGATGTTCAGAGCGCTTTTATTTTTTAGTATGCTTGTTTTGCTGCTTTCCACAGGTTGCAGTCCTGAACGGAAACTTGCACGTAAGTATATAAAAAATCATAAAGGCAATGCCATTCTGATTATTCCTCTCTATGATCTTTATAAGGACAACCTCACCATCAGCTACGACACCAATGTATCTTTCTCCGAAGAACAATTCGACTCTATTGCCTGGGAGCAATCTGTATTTATAAAACATATTTCTGATTCGGTTTTTCTAACATCGTTTACAAATAGTCTTATTGATGAACTCTCTGCCTCCGGATACGATGTTTACCTTGACGGAAGCCTGGATGTATTCCTGTCCAAGTCCGATCCGAAATGGATGGTTCAGATTGCGCAACTGCAATTAAATGAGGATTATAGGTTGGATAATCATGATAGATATTCAGTAGAAACCGGCGAATTTTATGGAGTAAGCTTTAGAATTAATCAAGTGGATATGAGCAGTTGGATAGAGGTAAGCAGGGCAAATTCCGGAAATAAGCAGGTTTTATACCTCGAGGGTTACATTCAGGATGATTTTAATCAGGGTATTGATATTGATCTGATGGCCGGAAATCTTGGACTTAACAGCAACCGCGATTCAATTGAAGTGGTTGATATGTATCGTATGGCTCATGAATCAGGGCAAAAACATGCTGAATTATTGCTCGACTATTTTATGAATGATTATATACGTGCTAATCTGCCAACTGGAATTGTAAACCGTGAATTTTACCATTACAACAGGCGCACTAAGTCATTCACGAGAGGATTGGATGAAAGATTCGATGTAATTAATTGATCCAGCCATTCTGAATATATGTTTTAAAAATCCATTTAACTATTGATTTCAAAGCAGATTTGAAATTTCCGCAGAGTTATCAACATTTTTCAGAAAGTTTCCTTATTGTGATATCAATTTTTATTTAGTATTATCTGTTGAATGATAGATAGTTGCATCAATTTTTCTCTCAAAATGTCTGGATTTTAGGGAGTTAAATGAGAAAATGTAAATAACCATACATCCCGAATTTTAACCTAATTGGTATATTTGCAGTGAGAAAAAGTGTAAATACTATTTTTGTCTGATCAACTTCCTAAAACTTATTCAAATGAAATTTTCTTTAGCGAATACTTTAATTCTGGTGTTTTTGGTCTTGTCATCACTGCATACCAATCAATTGTACGCTCAATGGAACACCAACACCTCGGTTAACCTACAGATATCGGGACTTGTTACTGCTGATATGCAGACAGTACCGACAACTGATGGAAAATTATGGGTCGCCTTCTACCATGAAAACTCAGGTAATTATGATATGCGTGCACAGTTATTCGACGCCGCAGGTAATAAATTGCTGGGTGCTGACGGGGTACTGATAAGTAATCAGACCTCAGGTACGGCTACCTATGTATTCAATGCTTGTGTAGATGGATCCGATAACCTGATTGTAGGTATGCAGGACCAGAGATCGGGCGACATGCAGGCTGTGTTGTATAAAATTTCTCAGGCAGGTACACATCTTTGGAATCCTGCCGGTATCATTCTTGGAAATGGCCTGGCTCCATGGCCTTGTACTCTGACTAATGGTGAAGTAGCAGTTTGCTGGAATGAGGGTATTTCCAATACGTTGAATCTGCAGAAAATTACAACCGGAGGGGCTTTAGCCTGGGCAACACCAATTGCTGTCGTAGTGAGTGGAAGTAATACAACCAGAGGACAAATTGTTGCGAACCTGAATGGTAAATTCACTATGGTTTACCAGAAAAATGCCGGTGGAATATCAACAACCCTATATGCACAGCAGTTCAACAATACAGGTACAGCTCTTTATTCACCCTTACAGATATGTAATCAAACAACAGCAGGGTATCGATATTATTCCATTAAAGCTGAAGCAGATACCACGTATTTTGGATACTATAGTTCATCAGGATTCCGGTTTAATTCATTTCTTCAAAGAATAAATCCGAACGGAACTATTCCATGGGGTATGAACGGATCTAATTTCAATACAAGCACATCTGGAAGCGACAACTACCAGATGGAAACCAGGATAAATCTTAAACCTGGTTCACCTTATGTTTGGTCGGTTTGTTCTTTTAGTGATCCTAACCAGGAAGTGTATGGCGTGTATGTTCAGAAATTTCTGAAGACCTCCGGAGCCAGGCAATTTACCGATCAGGGGAAAGTTGTTTATCCAATAAATGCCAGCAGGAATACTCAGGCAGGTGATCTTTCGCTGGTCGATGATACACCTATGTTTATGGCTTATGATAACACCTACAAAATATATGCAACAAGACTTGATGCCAGCGGGAATTTCCTATGGCCTCATACCAGAGTCGAAATCAGCTCAACAACATCAGTTTTAGGAAAAGGCCGTTATGGTTTCGGAGAAGTTGGTAATGACAGGTGTGCCGGTGTTTGGACTGAAAACAGAGGTTCAGGAAATATGGGTTATGCTCAGGGTATTTCGATTGGTGGCTTACTTGGAATAGATGTTGCTACACAGGGTGGTGTTCCTGCCGTAATTACTACTGGAGGCGGAACTCTGCAAATGACATCTGTTATTTTACCATCGAATGCCAATCAGGCTGTAACCTGGAGTATAGTTGCAGGAACTGGCAATGCAACCATCAGTGCTACTGGTCTTGTTTCAGGATTATCCGATGGAAATGTCTGGGCTAAGGCAACAGCAGTTCAGGATGTAACTGTAAAGGATTCCATGATGATAACCCTTTCGGGCCAGGTTCCTGTGGCACCATCAGTAGTAACATTGCCTGCAACAAACATCGATCTGAATGTTGCCACCCTCAATGGTACAGTTAATGCTAATCACTTTTCCAGCTCTGCAACTTTCGAGTGGGGACTTACTTCATCTTATGGAAATACAATAAATGGAACACCCTCAACTATTACCGGCAATACGACAACAGCAGTACTGGCAGGTCTTTCAGGATTATTACCGGGCACAACCTATCATTTCAGATGTGTAGGTACCAACGCTGCCGGAATAACAAATGGTGAAGATCTTATGTTTACGACCCTATGCCAGCTGGCAGGAACCATTGGTTCAATTTCAGGTACAGGAATTGTTTGCGCAGGCTCAACCGGGAATGTTTATTCAGTAGCTCCCTTTGCAAACGCAACATCCTATATATGGTCACTTCCATACGGAGCAACTGTTACCTCAGGCAACAACACCAATGCCATTACAGTAAGTTATGGGCCGGCCGCACAATCAGGGAATATTACAGTTTATGCAACCGATGGCATATGTATAAGTACTCTTTCGGATGCATTGCCTGTAACGGTAAATAATTTACCTGAGCCGGCAGGAGCTATTAACGGCAATCAGATTGTTTGCGCAGGTGAATCGGGCGTTACTTATACAGTGGCTGCAATACCGGGTGCAACAGGCTATACCTGGTCGCTTCCGGTTGGTGCTGCAATTGTTTCGGGAGCAAACAGCAACTCTATAGTTGTTGACTTTTCAGCGGGTGCTGTCTCAGGACCGATCTCAGTTTTTGGAACCAATACTTGCGGGTCAGGAACAGCATCCAATTCTCTTCTGATCGAAATAGTACCGCTTCCAGGAACTATCAGTACTATTACCGGATTAACTGATGTTTGTGCCCCTGCTAATGGTATCAGCTATAGTGTGACAGCTGTTACAAATGCTTACGGATATATATGGTCATTGCCAGCCGGAGCAGCTATTGTTAGCGGAGCCAACACGAATCAGATTACTGTTAATTATTCGGCCGGTGCCGTATCCGGAAATATTTCAGTTTATGGTACCAATGGAAACTGTCTTGGTGAGCCTTCAGTTCCTCTGGCTGTTACTGTAAATCCAACACCGGCAATGCCTGTTATCACCCGGCATGGTGATACACTTACAAGCAGCTCAAACACAGGTAATCAGTGGTATCTCGATGGTGTTGCTATTCCCGGTGCCACAGGTGAGCAACATGTTGCAGTGTATTCTGGATATTATTCGGTAGTTGCAACCATTAACGGATGTTCGTCAGCCGTTTCGGCCAGTATGCTGGTGTTGCCGGTTTCTGTTACTTCAATTCCTTTTGAGCAGTCCATAAATCTATTCCCGAATCCAGGCAACGGACTCTTCGGAATTGTTACATCTTCGGCAAAAGAAGAGATTGTAACAATTGAAATAGTTGATAGCCAGGGAGCTATAATCAGTAAACGCGAAAATGTTTTGATAAGCAGCAACAATCCTTTAAATATGGATATTCAAAATTCGCCTATGGGCTCTTACCTCGTATTAATTCGCTATCAGAATAATCTACTCATGAAAAAATATCTTAAATCCAAATAGTGTTTTTATAAAGGCTGCCTTCATGGCAGCCTTTATTTTAACAGTTCACTGAAATCACCCAAAATGGGTTGATACAAAGTTTTGCGTCTTTTTATCAGATGACAAAAAAACGACCGATAGTATGGCTGCGTAGCAAATTAAAAGTACTTTTGACGCAATATTTATTGAAAATCTGAAACCATGTTCAAGACTAATGAATACTTTGGAGGAAACGTAAAATCAATAGCTTTCGGAATGCCTGACGGGCCTGCTACTGTGGGTGTTATGGCTCCAGGTGAATATGACTTCGGAACCTCTTCCGTTGAATATATAACTGTAATTTCCGGCGAATTAACTGTGATGTTGCCAGGCGAAACTGTATGGACTTCTTATAAACCCTTTGAAAAATTTGCTGTTGACAAGGATGTAACTTTCAAGGTAAGAGTTTTGGCTGACACTTCCTATCTCTGTCTTTACCGTTAGATTCCACCTCGTGAATAAGGAGTAACAGATTGATTGGCAAAGCTGCCTTCAAGGTATCTGTAATATCCTGCAACTGCTATCATGGCAGCATTATCAGTTGTAAACTGAAAATCAGGAATGTGTACTTTCCAGCCTTCCGTAAAGTGCATATCGGAAATTGCTTTGCGCAGTCCTGAATTTGCCGAAACACCTCCGGCAATAGCTATTTCTTTGATTCCTGTTTGTTTACTGGCCAGTTTCAGTTTGTGCATCAGCATACTTACAATTGCTGATTGTATTGAAGCACATAAGTCGGGCAGGTTATTCTGAATAAACATTGCATCGCTTTTCAGTTTATCGCGCAGAAAATACAGAAACGACGTTTTTAGTCCGCTGAAGCTGTAATTCAGGTCGGGAATATTGGTTTTTGCAAATACAAATGCATCAGGATTTCCTTCTTTGGCATATCTATCCACCAGCGGACCTCCCGGGTATTCGAGGCCAAGGATTTTAGCTGCTTTATCAAATGCTTCGCCGGCCGCATCATCAATGGTCTGACCTATAATTTCCATTTGGTTGTAACCAGTTACCTTTACTATCTGTGTGTGTCCACCCGATACGGTTAGACATAAAAAAGGAAATTCGGGCAAGGCTTTTATTTTATCTTGTTGAACCACAAAATGAGCAAGAATATGTGCTTTCAGATGGTTGACTTCAACAAGTGGTATGTTAAGCCCCATTGCGAATGATTTGGCAAACGAAGTGCCTACCAACAGCGATCCAAGCAATCCGGGTCCACGCGTAAAAGCAACCGCATGTAAATCGCTTTTGCTTATATTTGCAGCTTTGAGTGCCTTATCTATAACCGGTATGATATTTTGCTGATGTGCTCTGGATGCAAGCTCGGGTACTACTCCTCCGAAGTCCTTGTGAACCTGCTGGTTAGCAATAATATTGGACAGTACGACGTTATCCTTCAATACAGCAGCTGAAGTATCGTCGCAGGAAGATTCAATTCCAAGAATATAGGTAGGCATGATTGAAGATATAGTTAAGCCGGTTGGTTCAGCAGGAGCAAAAGTTCAGCGTCAGCAATCGTATGTAATTATCAGTATTAAGTTGCAAAAGTATCAAAAAACCTGTTAGCATAATATTAACCATAATTCTGTTGCTGCTGCTTACGCCGCTTGCAGCCTTTATTTTGCTGCGTTCCGCTCCTGTACAGACTTATATGGCTCAGCGTTTTGCAAAGTATCTTTCGAAGGAACTAAATACAGAAGTAAATATCAGGAATTTCAGGTTGAACTGGTTCCTGGAGGCAGTAATAACTGACATCAAAATACTGGACAAGCACAATAAAGTGCTTTTAGAAGCAAAAAAAATCCGGGCCGATGTCAGTTCCATTGATATGCGCAACCGCAAGCTCCATCTTAATGAGATTTCCTTGAATGGTGTCGACGTAAATCTGATATATTACAAGCCCGACAGCAATCTGAATCTTCAGTTTATTATTGACTATTTTTCATCACCGGTGGTCGATACAACCTACAAAGAGCCCTGGGCCATTGAATGCAACAATGTTAAATTAAAAGAATCGCATTTTGCCTATTGCGATGAGCGCTATAAGAGTCCGGGGAAGGGGATTGATTTTTCCGATATGGACTTCGCTGCCCTCAATGTCGAATTGAAAGACATCCTGATTAAGAATGACAGCATAATTGCTGATATACGACAATTGACTTTTAAAGAGAAAAGCGGATTCCGGCTTGATGATTTTACTAGTAAGGCTATTGTGTGTCCCAGAGGTGTGAATGCCGAAAATCTTCAGATCACAACCTCAAAGAGCAGGCTCTCTATGGATCTTAAATTTGAGTATAATAACTGGGATGCATATAATTATTTCATTGACAGTGTGAAAGTTACTGTGTTGGTAGAACCTTCACAGCTCGATATGCGCGATATTGTTTCTTTTGCACCTGAACTTGATGGGATGGATAATATTATCGATTTCTCGGGAAAAATGAAAGGCACAATTTCCTCGTTTACAGCCAAGAATTTTGAATTTACTTTTGGTGATTACACTTCTTTTAAGGGAAATATTACCATGAACGGCCTTCCGAACCTGGAAGAAACATTTGTAAATCTGAAAATGGATGAGTTCTATACCAATCCTGCAGATATACAGTTATTTAAGCTGCCGTACTCCGAAGGTGTCAATACAATTGCTTTGCCTCCTGAGGTTTTAAAGCTTGGGAAGGTTAGCATCAACGGACGTTTCACCGGTTTTTACAATGATTTTGTATCGAAAGCTACTTTTATTACCGATGTGGGTCTGGTAACAACTGATATTCTTCTTTCGAACAACAAGGCAACAAAGACTATTGAGTACGACGGTAAAATTCTTGTTGAATCGTTCGATGCAGGTAAAGTTTTTAACATCAAACAGGTAGGTACACTTAGTCTTTATGCAGCTATACATGGAAAGAATTTTACTTTCAGCAGGGCCGATCTGACAGTGAAAGGTGAAATTACTAACCTTCAGTATGAGGGGAACACTATAGGTTTGATAAATATTGACGGGGAATTAAAGCAAAAACGCTTTACCGGTGGAATTTATGTCAACGACGAACTACTGGGTCTTGATTTTATAGGTTCTGGTGATTTCTCCGGAGAATTGCCCGCATTTGATTTTCAGGCAAATGTACTTAATGCAGATCTGGTTAAACTGAAACTGCTAACCGACGATTCAATAGTTCTTTTAACAACAAATACTGATTTCAAATTTCAGGGTAACAGCATCGATAACCTCATTGGAGCACTCCATTTTAGTAATACGAGTTTTACTATGGGGTCAAAAACGCTCAAAATGAATGAATTGGGTGTGGTTACTGCATCGCTTGGTGCTGAAGGCAAACAAATGAAGGTGAGGAGCGATTTCCTGGATGCGGAATTTACAGGGCAGTTTACTTTTGAGGACATGGCTGATTACCTTAAAGTGGTATTCACTGATTATCTTCCTTCATTATCGGGTGGTGAAAGGCTGCCTGACAGAATTAACAGGGGCAGTTTTAATTATTCAGTTGAATTACATCATACTGATTCGTTGACAGCTATGTTTGCTCCCTGGCTTAAAGTTAATCCCAACACATTGATTTCCGGTACATTCGATCCCACCCTTGGAAAAGTAAATGTGAGAGGTAGTTCACCGTTGATAGTTCTAAACGGATTTGCATTGCATAACTGGACCCTCACAGGTTCATCAGTTGACAAAAGTTTAAAAGTACTTATGGAATGCAGTGAAATCAATATGTCAGAAAACCCCGGAAAGGATTCCCTTGTCAAACAGATTGAGCAGTTTAAGTTGCAGGCAACGGCTTACGACGACAGCGTAAAATTTAGTGTTGCATGGAATGATTATGCCGTCCCCGACCATAATACAGGTGATATTTATGGTGCCGTTTCATTTAAGCAAAACCCGCGACTTGCAATCCGGATTGATAATGCAGACCTGATGATCAACGATACGGTTTGGAAATCAATACCAGGAAACCTTGTTATAATTGATAATTCATACATTGAAGTAAATAATTTTGGATTCACGAATAAGGACAGGATTATCCGGCTTAACGGAATTGCTTCCAAAGACCCGCTGAACCAACTGGTTTTGGAAGTCGATGGGTTTAACATCTCTCATACTGATGTATTAACGGCTCCTTTGGGTTTTGATATGGACGGATACCTGGATGGAAATGTGAAAGTCTCTGAATTATTCGCCATACCCAGGATATCGGCCGATCTGAATATTACAAATTTTGGATTCAATCACGAAAGCCTCGGCGATGCAAACATAAATAGCTATTGGGACAGCGAGAAGGAACTCATCGCCATTGATATGCGTGTGGTTTACGTTGGAAATGTAAGCACACATTATCCTGTAAAAGTGCTTGGAAATATTTATCCTGAAAGAGATCATGATAATTTTGATCTGGCAATTGATGTTGAAAATTTGAAAGTACGCACCATCGAACCGTTTCTTGAGGGCATTTTTTCACGTGTACGTGGATACGCCTCGGGTGCCATGACTCTGACAGGTGATTTTTCCGACCCTGTGCTGAAGGGAAAAGTAAACCTTATGCGGACTGAATTACTGGTCGACTATCTGAGAACCTCTTATTCGTTTACCGGGGATTTTAATTTCGATAAGGATGTTATGTGGTTCAAGGATATTGTACTAACTGATACTACCTTTGGTACAGGTGTGGTTTCAGGTACAATTAATCATAAAGCTTTTACTGACTGGGCACTCGATATTGACCTGAAAGCAGAAGACCTTTCAGTATTGAACACTCCTTATAACCCTGGAGAGGTATACTATGGCAGGGCGAAAGCCTCGGGTACCATGACTTTGAAAGGACCGGTGGATAATCTGGTAATGAAAGCCAATGTCAGGTCCGAAAAGGGAACCGGTATATTTATCCCTATCAGTTTTTCGAAGAGTATCTCCGAAAACGATTTTATTCGTTACCGGCAGAGGGGCGATATTGATAAGGAAAAACAGTTTATTACACCGGATGAATCTTCAGTTCTCACTCTGCAACTGGGGCTCGACGTCACCCGTAATGCTGATATCGGAATCATTTTACCTTACCAGATGGGAACAATTGACGCCCGTGGTGATGGTTTAATTTCGATGGGCATTGACTCGAGGGGCGAATATTCAATGTACGGCCAGTATATTATGGACAATGGTGATTTTATGTTCAACTTCGAAAATATTCTAAAGAAGAATTTCAAGATTCAAAAAGGAGGCTCCATTACCTTTAATGGCAGTCCTTACGAAGCTGATATTAGCCTTCAGGCTGTTTATAAAGTAAAAACATCACTTGCAGGATTACCTGAAATACCTGTCGAAAGCAGGAGCACCCGCATCAATGTAAATTGCATTGTATCACTCTCTAATAATCTATACAATCCTGATATAAAGTTTAGCCTGTCACTTCCTGACGCAACTGAGGATATGAAACGGACTATCTTTAGTATAATTGATACAACCAACTCCCTTGAAATGAACCAGCAAATGATTTCGCTCCTGGTACTGAACACTTTCAGTTCTACATCGGGGCTTTCTACTGCCGGGGCCTCTTTAGGTATTTCATCTTATGAGATTATAAGTGCACAGGTAAGCCGCATGCTTTCAAAGATTTCGAAAGATTTTGATATCGGTGTCAATTACCGGCCGGGCGATCAGGTTGCACTCACACCACAGGAAGTGGAACTGGCACTCTCAACTCAACTGTTCGAAAACCGCGTTACCATTGATGGAGCCGTTGGTATGAACTCATATACATCAAGCCAGACCACCCAATTTATAGGAGATGTACTCGTTGAAGTTAAAATAACAGAAGACGGGAGATTCAGAGTAAAAGCATTTAACAGAACCAATAGTTCGCTCGATTTGTACTCCGGTTATTCACCTTACACCCAGGGTGTTGGGATTGTGTTCCGAAAAGAGTTCAATGCGTTCGGCGACCTGTTCCGACGGATAAAGAAAATAGATTCCCCTGGAAACAATGCTGTTCCGAAGAAATAATCATTTTGTGATTTTCAGAAACTATGGAATAGGTTATATAATACCCTTGCAAGGATACTCTCAGATTGAGATAACCGGATTATAATTCATTCTGTTTTTTTAGTTCAGCATACAATATTCTTGATGATATTTTAACATTTACCCGCCTGATTTTCCTGAAGGCATGACCCAAATTACCTATCTTAGCATGATGAATTCAACCCGTAACTTTTCTGTTTACAAATCTTCGGCAGGTTCAGGAAAGACCTATACGCTGGTGCGTGAGTATATTGCATTGGCATTGCAATCGCCGGCCTATTTCCGGCACATTCTGGCAATAACCTTCACCAACAAGGCTGCCAACGAAATGAAGCAACGCATTATACAGGGACTTGTGCAGCTTTCAGATCCTGAAAAGTATGCAAAAGGTGCTGTTGTACGCTTTATGTTACCCGATCTGGAAAAAGCGACCGGATTATCTCCTGATAGCATAAAAGTACAGGCAAACGCATCGCTTACTAAAATACTGCACGAATACGACGATTTTTCGGTGCGCACCATTGATAGTTTTGTTTCGCGCATCATACGCACTTTTGCCCATGACCTGCATCTGCCGGTAGATTTCGAAATTGAAATGGATAAAGACCTCATGCTTGACGAGGCGGTAGATCAACTGATAAGCAAAGCAGGAGTTGATGAAGACCTGACGAAAATACTTATCGACTTTACCGAAGCGAAAACCGAAGATGAGAAAAGCTGGCAGATAGAAGCAGATATCAAGAAAACATCACAATTTCTGTTTTCCGAAGGCAGCTCTGCATATATCAGCAAATTACATGGTATCTCGCCTTTGATGCTGAATAAAATTGCACTCGAGATACGTCTGCAGAAAAAAACTTTCGGGGATAGTATTACTTTATTGGCCCTGGAGGCAAAAAAACTGATTACTGATCATGATATTGATAATGCTTCGTTTTCACGGGGCAACAGTGGGATAGGGGGATATTTTTTTAAGCTTGCCGAAGGAACCATTGAAGAACCCAACAGCTTTGTGCTTACAACCATCCGCGACAATAAATGGTTATCTGCAAAGGCTGATACATTTCAGGTTACAGCAATCAATCTGGTTAAGGATAAGTTGACTTCAATATTTCAACAATGCCATAGCCTCATTGAAACCGGAATAGGTCGTTATACCTTACTGGATATGATCGAAAAGAACATTTTTCAGATGGGTGTTTTAAATGCGATGGAGTCAGAAATTGACACCATTCGCAGGGAGAAGAAAGTGCTTCATATTTCCGAATTCAACAAGCGGATTACCGATATCATTCTGAAAGAACCGGTGCCTTTTATCTATGAACGCATTGGCGAAAAATACTTCAATTATTTAATTGATGAATTCCAGGATACCTCAGAGTTGCAATGGAAAAATTTGCTTCCGCTGATTGGTGATTCCCTTGCCAACGGACGTTATAATCTGGTGGTAGGTGACGGAAAACAAGCTATCTATCGCTTTCGTAACGGAAAGGTTGAACAGTTTATGATATTGCCGGCCCTGCCCGGGAATTATGAAAAGGAGGTATTTGGCGATACTGAACAAGCATTGGGACTCAATTTTGACCACAAAGTGTTGAAAAGCAATTTCCGGTCACTTCCTGAAATCATTAATTTCAATAATAGTTTCTTTAGCTTTTTATCGCAAAGGTTAAATCCGGAATTTCAGGGAATTTATACTGATCATGCGCAGGAGATATCACCAGGTAAGTCGGGAGGCCTGGTTACAGTTGAATTTCGTCCTTACCGCTCACGTGATGAATTTGATCAGGTAAATATACTCCGTACGCAGGAACTGATAATCGAACTTAACTCGCAGGGATATGCGAATTCAGATATTGCAATTCTTACCAGGTCGAACCGTGAAGGCAGCATTATTGCCTGTCATCTGATGGCTCAGGGTATAAATGTTGTGTCAGCCGAGGCCTTGCTGTTGGCAGCTTCATCAGAAGTGAATTTCATTATTGCCGTTCTGCAACATATCAGCAATCCGCGAAACCTTGTTGCTGTTGCAGGAATTTTGAACGAGCTGATCCGGAAAGGGAAACTGGATACATCGCTAACCGATTATTTCCCAGTACAAAAATCAGCACACCTTTCTCTTGAAAAAGTGCTGCAGGATTCAGATATAGAATTCAGTATTAAACTTTTGCAGAGTCTGCCTCTGTACGATCTCTGCGAGGAAATCATCCGTATTTTTATGCTTCAGGAGGGAACTTATGATATATATCTTCAGTTTTTTCTTGATTTTGTAAACAAAGTTTCCTCCAGGCAGGGCACGCATCTTGCCGACCTACTCGAAGCATGGAATGATAAAAAGGCTAAACTTTCGGTTGTAGTACCCGAAGGTATCGATGCTATACGGATCATGACCATTCACAAAGCCAAAGGTTTGGAATTTCCTGTCGTGATCTGGCCAATGGCGACCGAGAGGCACAAGACTACTTTTGATCAGTTATGGGTCGATCTGCCTGCTGATGTATTGCCCGGCCTGCCTGTTGCTTTGCTGCAGACAGGTAAAAACCTCGAAGAAATTGGGTATGCTGAACAATATGAAAAGGAACGGAACAGCTCCCTCCTCGATATGTTTAACCTTATTTATGTTGCTTTCACCCGTCCGGCCGAAAGGTTGTATATAATTTCACGCGAGCCCGGCAAAAGTGATTCTAATAATCTGCCGGGCCTGATTAGCCAGTATATCGATGAAAATATGGATGATTGGGAAAAAACAGAATTCGGTTTTGTGAGAGGGACAGCTGATGATTATCGAACAGCACAGACGTTTCAACCGGAACGTACATTGCTTTCCGAAATGATATCCACCTCCTGGCAGGGAAGAATCCGCGTGGCACGACGTGCCCCTGTGTATTGGAGTATGGAGCAAACCAAAAGCAGGCAGACCTGGGGAACTATAGTACATGATACGCTTGCTTCTGTTAAGTCTAATGCTGATATTCAGCCTGCAGTTCAGGCGCAGGTTGATAAATATATGCTTGATAAAGGAGAATCTGAACTTCTGTTTACCCGAGTGTCAGCAGCCATGAGCCATGATCTGCTGAAAAAGTATTTTGATGAAAATGTGAGTTTGAAACCCGAATCTGGTATACTTACACCAAAAGGGGATATTTACCGTCCCGACAGGGTAGTGTTTTTTGAAAATGAAACTGTAATTATGGAGTTCAAAACCGGATTGGCTAAACCAGGCCACGAAAGCCAGTTGCATAATTATGGCGAAATACTCACACAGATGGGGTATACGGGAATCAGAAAACTACTTATCTATCTGGATGAAACTGTGACTGTAAAGGAACTGTAATGCTCTGCCTCTGATTTAGTTAATTCACCATGATTGATACTAAAAGTCTTTACCAACCCCTAATCCCCAAATTCTGATTTTCTGTTGAATCCCTTAACCATTCCCCCCGAAATATTTCTGCAGCGAGCCAATCAGCTGCCCGTAATTGATGTGCGTTCACCCGGCGAATTCGCACAGGGTCACATTCCGGGTGCTTGCAACATCCCGTTGTTCGACAACGACGAAAGAGCAAGGGTTGGAACAACTTATGTGAAAATAGGGAAAGAACCAGCAATTGAAATAGGTAAAACCATTGCCGGGAAAAAAACTGATTATTACCTGAATGCAATCCGGCACGTTGCCAGTGATAAGCAAATATTACTTCATTGCTGGCGTGGTGGAATGCGTAGTGAAAAAATAGCTCTATTTTTCGCTGAAGCGGGGTATGAGGTAATTGTACTTCAGGGTGGTTATAAAGCATATAGGGGATATATCAGGAATAGGTTTACCAAGGGTAGCCCCATTTCTCTGATTGGGGGTTATACCGGTTCCGGAAAAACTGCCATCCTCAACGAAATTCGTCGGATGGGTCACCAGATTATTGATCTTGAAGCACTTGCCTGCCATAAAGGTTCGAATTTCGGACATCTTGGGCAACATGTTCAGCCAACCACCGAGCAGTTTGAGAATGATTTATACGCACAATGGTCAGCGCTTGACCCTGCTAAACCCGTTTGGATAGAGCATGAGAGTAAGAAAATAGGTACTATTTATCTTCCTGATACATTTTACTCAGCTATGCTCAATGGCACCCTATTCTTTCTGGAAATGTCCAGAAATCATCGCATCAACCGCCTGGTCGATGAATATGCCTGTTTCGAAAAACCGTTGCTCCAGGCTGTTCTTGAGCATCTGGGTCAATTCATGGGTTCATTTCAGGCCAGAGAAGTTCTTCTGGCTCTCAGTAATGATGATTTCGGAAAGGTTGCCGATATTACATTGGAATACTATGACAAGCTTTACACGAAATCGTTACAGCAAAGGCCAGTAAGGAAGATGGAGAAACTGCATTTGTCGGGAATAAGTGTTGCAGAACAGGCTGAAGAGGTGCTAAAATGCGCGATGGTTTAATCTGCTCTTGGTGCTTGCGCATTATTTTTTACCGATACCATGAAGATCTATCAGCAGATCAGAATCTTGATCTGGCTTTCTGAGGATATAATGATACCATCTTTGTCAGGGAGTGATACTTTACAAATGAAATAAAGAAGAAAAATACAATACTAATGGACGATATGATTTACCTCGATTACAATGCTACTACTCCTATTGATCCTGAAGTTGAGGCGGCAATGCGTCCTTATCTCAATACTTACTTTGGGAATCCATCGAGCAGGTACAGCTATGGAATAGATGCCCGGAAAGCGGTTGAACATGCCCGATCTAATGTTGCTGAGTTAATTGGTGCATCCCCTGAGGAAATAATATTTACCAGTGGAGGTTCCGAATCTGATAACCATGCGTTGAAAGGAGCCGCTTTTGGATTAAAAGAGAAAGGGAATCATATCATTGTTTCCTCCATAGAACATCCTGCTATTTTGGAGGTATGCACCTGGCTTAAAAAGCAGGGTTTCGAAATTTCATACCTGCCTGTTGACAAAAACGGATTGGTCGAAGCCGGAAAACTTGAAGGACTTATCACTCCCCGCACTATAATTGTTTCGGTAATGCATGCCAATAATGAAGTGGGAACTATTCAACCTGTTGCTGAATTAGCTAGCATAGCCCACAGGCATGGTGTGCTTTTTCATACGGATGCGGCTCAGTCTGCAGGTAAAATCAGTGTGAATGTAAGTGCTCTCGGTGTTGACCTTCTTACTTTGGCGGGACATAAATTATATGCCCCCAAAGGAATAGGAGCTTTGTATATCCGCAAGGGAGTAGTTCTTGATAATCTCATACATGGGGCAGGACAGGAGCAGAGTTTGCGGGCAGGGACCGAAAACCTGCTCGAAATTGTAGGTTTCGGAAAAGCTGCTGAAATCGCGACGCGTGATCTGGATAAAAACAGTAAACACTTGCGATCGATGCGCGATCTGCTTCGTGATGAACTACTGACAGAGATTCCATCAATGCACCTTCATACTGACGTAGATATTTGTCTGCCCAACACACTTAGTGTGGCATTCAAGGGTATCCCTGCAGATACGCTGCTGTCAGGATTGCCCTCGCTGGCTGCTTCTGCCGGTGCTGCATGTCATCCGGCAGGTGTTAGCAGATCTCAGGTTCTGATGGCAATGAATGTTGCCACCGAATATGCAATGGGTACAATCAGGTTTTCGACTGGTAAATATTCCACTGCAGATGAAATGAAAAGAGCTGCAAGGATGATTTCGGATGCTTATAGGTCTGTGGTATCTGTTAAAAATGATGTGAAGCAAAGTGCTGACTTTGAAAGTATTAAACTTACGCAATTCACTCATGGCCTGGGATGCGCCTGTAAAATGCAACCCGCTGATTTGGAACTTGTTCTTAAAAAATTACCCACAACTACCGATCCGAATGTTCTGGTAGGAAATGCCTCAGGCGATGATGCTGCGGTATATCTGTTGAACTCAGAACTGGCTGTTGTGCAGACGCTTGATTTTTTTACACCTATTGTTGACGACCCTTACGATTTTGGTTCCATAGCTGCTGCCAACGCCTTGAGCGATATATTTGCCATGGGAGCAAAGCCGTTATTTGCGCTAAATATTGTTGCTTTTCCTGTAGGAAGGCTACCATTGGAAGTACTGGAGAATATTCTTCTTGGTGCCGCTGATAAAGCTGCAGAAGCTGGAATCAGCATAATTGGCGGGCATAGTATCGATGACACGGAACCCAAATTCGGAATGTGTGTTACAGGAGTGGTGCATCCTGACAAAGCATGGAAAAATATTGGAGCCTTGCCGGGCGATATACTTATCCTCACAAAACCATTGGGAACCGGAATTATTTCAACTGCTGTAAAAAGCGGGCTGGCTGACGAAAATTCAGCTGCTGAAGCATGTAAATGGATGAAGGAGTTGAATAATAAAGCAGCTTTGGCTTTCAGTAAGTTCCCTGTAAATGCCTGCACGGATATTACCGGTTTTGGTTTAGCTGGTCATCTCAGCGAAATGACCAGAGGGAGTCTGGTTGATGCTGAAATAGAATTTGCTAAACTTCCATTTATGAACAGAGTAAAAGAACTTGCACTCGCAGGAGCAGTTCCCGGAGGAACTTACAAAAATCTTGATTTCTATAAAGAATGGATTACCTGGAATGCAGTATTGTCTGATTTCGAAAAACTTATGTTTTGCGATGCACAAACTTCGGGTGGTCTGCTGGTAGCAATTCCCGGAAAATATGCTGATCAGGTATTGAAGGTATTATCAGAGCATGGTGTTGAAAATGCAGTAGTAATTGGACATATTACAGGCACCGGCACCGGCATAATAACGGTCGTTTAACGCACTACTTCAGTCAATATGCCTCAATCAAATCGCAGCATTTCTGTTCAGTTCAGTAGTGTTTTCAAATGGTTAACCGGTTTATCTGCTTTTGTAAGAAGGTTGGTGTATGCTATACTTTCCTGCCTCTTGCTGTTTCTGGCAGTTGATCTTGTATTTCCGGTTAAAGCTGACATCAGGTATTCGCGGTTGATTTTATCTGACGATGGAAAGCTGTTGAATGCAAGCCTGTCTTCCGATCAGCAATGGAGAATGAAAGCGGTGCTGTCTGAGGTCAATCCTCTGCTAATCAAAGTCCTGGTTAACAAGGAAGATGGTTGGTTCAGGTATCATCCCGGTTTTAATCCGGTTGCTCTTGGGCGTGCCTTGTGGCAGAATGTAGTAACAGGAAAACGTGTTTCAGGTGCATCAACCATTACCATGCAGGTTGTAAGAATGCTCGAACCACGCGAACGCACTGTTTTCAATAAACTTATAGAGTGCTTCAGGGCCATGCAACTGGAAATGCACCACTCCAAATCCGAAATTCTTGAAATTTACATCAATCTGCTTCCATACGGAGGTAATATTCAGGGTATTAAGGCAGCATCCTTTCTGTATTTCGGGCAGGAGCCCCAGGTATTGAGCCTGGCTCAGATTGTTACCCTGGCGATAATTCCTAACGATCCCAACCACCTGAGGCTGGGTATTCACAACGATAGGATATTGTCCGAACGCAACCAATGGCTGAAGAAATTGGAAAATCGCGGTATTTTCAGTCAACAGGATCTTACTGATGCTCTTCGTGAACCACTGAATGCCAGAAGGTATGATGCTCCAAAACAAATCCCTCATCTAAGCCGCATGCTCATTCGGATGAATCCTGATGAATCGGTTATCAAAACATTTATCAATCAGGGAATTCAGGATTTTGTTGAAAATACACTTATCAATGAAGTTAATATGTATAGGGGCATGGGTGTTGGAAATGCCGCATTGGTTCTGATTGATAATCATAACCATTCAGTAATAGCCTATGCCGGATCAGCAGGATTTACCGAAACCATATTTCAGGGTCAGGTTGACGGGGCTGCATCCCTGCGATCGCCTGGCAGCGCTCTTAAGCCTTTTCTTTATGCACTGGCGATGGATAAAGGTCTTATAACTCCAAAATCAGTCTTACAGGATATTCCCCAGAATTTTAACGGGTACAGACCTTTGAATTACGATGAGACATTTCGCGGCCGCTTGCCTGTCACTCAGGCACTGGCTTTATCGTTGAATATTCCGGCAGTAGATCTGGCAAACAGGGTTGGCGTGGACCTTTTTAATGAAAAATTAAGCCGGGGAGGATTGAAATGGATAGGTAAACGGAAAAATACCCTTGGACTTTCCGTGATACTGGGTGGTTGTGGAGTCACTCTTTCTGAACTTACTGATTTATATTCCTGCTTTGCCACATCAGGTGTTAAGTACCCTTTACTTTTTACCAAAGATCAGGTGCCGGCTGATCCCGATACACTTTTCAGCGCAGAGTCATCATGGATGATTGGTGAGATATTGACCGGTCTTCGCCGACCTGATTTACCCAATAATTTCGAAAATTCAGTTAACCTTCCTCATATTGCCTGGAAAACCGGAACTTCTTATGGTCGCCGTGATGCATGGAGTTTCGGATATAATCCAGATTTTACAGTTGGAGTCTGGGTCGGTAACTTCGACGGTACCGGTGCCCCTGAACTTTCGGGTGCTGATTTTGCCACACCCATACTTTTTAAGGTGTTTAACTTCCTTTCATACAATCAGAAACCAGTTTGGTTTAAAAGACCTGCCGGGCTCGATTTCAGGCTGGTATGCAGTGAAACAGGTCTTCCTCCTGGCGAATCCTGCACAAACCTGGTGATGGATGATTATATCCCGGCAGTTTCAGCTAACCGGAAATGCGATCACCTCTTGCCCGTTTTTGTGGATGAAGCAAATAGTATTTCATATTGCAGATCCTGTATGCCTAATTCCGGTTATCGTACTGAATTATATCCTAATCTGAACCCTGGATTGATAGCTTTTTACGAAGAGGAACAGATTCCCTACCAAAAGATTCCACCCCATAATCCTCTTTGTAACAGGGTGTATCATAATGATAGTCCTGTAATTACTTCTTTAACAGATGGAAAGGAATATCTCCTGTATGCTGATGCCAAACAACAACTTCAGTTAGCATTCACAGCAACTTCCGATGTAAATAAAGTATATTGGTATATTAATGACAAGTTTTACAAGGAAGCTTTGCGCGGACAAAAACTGTTTTTTACACCGGATGCGGGTACCATCAAAATATCGTGCAGTGACGATAAAGGACGAAATACTGATATCTACGTAAAAGTCAGCTCCATATGAACAATTGCTTTCAGGTTGCTTGTTTAAACCATACATCCATTCGTTAAATATTATTTTCTTGTTACCGATTGTTTTACCATGCATATCTGTAATAATTAAGGTTTTGCAGATTTTAAAATCCAAGTATCTCTGAGTAAACTATATTTGTACCATACAAGTTGGATTTTTGATTGCATTGAATAAACATTTTAATAATAAGAATATATGAAACAGTTAGTTATGAAATCCGTTAGTGTTTTCTCTGTGCTTTGTTTGTCGCAGATGCCACTTTTGGCTCAGAAAAATTTCTTTCCGCCTCAAACGCCCATTCAGTCTGTAACTGATACCATGCATGGCGTAATGATTACCGACGATTATCGTTGGCTCGAAAACAAAGCCGATCCGGCTGTTATTAACTGGACCCGGGCACAGCATGATTATGGCATCGCATTTCTTAATGCCACTCAGAAAAAACATGATGGCCTTCGTGAAGATATTGCCGCATACATTGACCGTGATTACGAGAGCCCACTTGGAAAGGAAGGGAAGCGCCTGTTCCAGTCAGTTAAGCGTAAGGGCGATAAACAATCGAAATTATACACTATACTGGATGGAAAAAAAATCCTGATATGGGATCCCGTAAAACTTGATACTACCGGAAATACGAGCACTTCATCAGTTGCTTACACCTATGATGGCGAAAGAGCAGCCATCAGTGTTCAGAAAAGCGGTGGCGAAATCAGTACAACTTATATTATTGAGACCCGAAATGGTAAGATTCTTTATCCTCCACTTGAGAATACTTTTGGTTTTCAATGGACAAAAGACCAGCAACATGCATACATAACAGTCAGAAGTAAGGAAGATATCGATAAACAGCTTCCCTTAAAAACCTACTGGCTTAAAATAGGTGATTCAATGGATAAAGCACAGGTAGTTGGCACAACTGCAGATGCAAAAAATAGTTTTTACGCATACGATAACCGTTATGCTGAAGTAAGCTTTTATGGGGAAAGTGATTTTTATTCGAACAGTTGCTACATGCGTAATACCGGCACTTTCGAGAAAGGTCAACTGATTTATGAAAGCAAAAAATCGTCAGCTTATCCCGAAGCAATAGGTGATAAATTATATATTTTCACTAATGATAATGCCCCTAATTATAAACTTCTGATCGGCGACAGGAATAACCCTGAATCGAAAAACTGGAAAGTCCTGATCCCCGAAAGCAAAACGGTATTGCAGGGGTACGCTGTAACAAAGAAAAATATCATCATTCAGGATAAAATAGATATTCAGAGCAGACTCACATTGTATGATCTTAACGGGAAACGCATCAGGCAGATTGAATTGCCCGAAACCGGTAATGTTTCGGGAATGGGCTACGATCGCGAAGAAGATTCAGTATATGTTTATATAAGTACATTTACATCCGAAACAAAGGTATTTGTAGCCTCCCCGTCCAATTTCAGGTGGCGGTTGTATTATCAGCGCGAATCAGCAGTTGATATGAGCAATATTGTTGGGGAAGTAAAATTTTATATTTCTAAAGATAACACAAGAGTTCCTGTTATTGTAGTTCACCGCAGGGATATTAAACTCGACGGAAACAACCCCGTACTTCTGGAAGCATATGGTGGTTTTAACTCAGGAATACAGCCGGGGTACTATGGTTTTTATGCTTCGTTTCTTAACAGGGGAGGTGTAGTGGTAGAAGCCGGTATTCGCGGAGGTGATGAGTATGGCGAAAAATGGCACGAAGACGGAATGCTGGCAAATAAACAAAACTGTTTCGACGATTTCAACAGTTGTGCTGAGTGGCTAATTAAGGAAAAGTATACAAACCCTTCGAAGATAGTTGCCATGGGTGGCAGTAACGGCGGTCTACTTATGGGTGCTGTTGCCACACAGCGGCCTGACCTCTATAAAGGCATAATATGTATGGTGCCTTTACTCGATATGCTTAGGTACGAGAAATTCCTCATTGCCCGGTATTGGATTCCTGAATACGGAACTGCCGAAAACGAAGAGGATTTCAGGTGGCTGCTTCAGTATTCACCTTATCAGAATATACGCAAAGGAATAAATGTTCCAACCATGCTGGTTACAGCGGGTGAAAACGACAGCCGCGTTGATCCTATTCATGCCAAGAAATTTGTTGCCTCTCTGCAGAATAATCCCGGACAGATAAATCCTGTAATTCTTCATATGGACTATAACAGTGGTCACGGTAGTGGACAGGCAACTGCCCAGCGCATTGACAACTGGGAATTTATTTATGAGTTTTTGATGAACCAACTGGGGATGTGATATTTTGCAAATTCCTGATCAAAGCACTGTTATGGAAATCACCGGATTGAGATTGAACTTCATTCGCATGTCAGCCGGTGATTTCCCCTTTTTTGCCCGTCTGGTGACAAATTACAGCGTGATGAAATATATTACAGGCCGGGCATTAAACTCCGAAGAAGCTGAATTGAGGTTCCGGAAAGCCTTACATGTGAATAGTCTCAATCCTGATGCTGGCTATTTTGTTGTTTTCAGAAAAGAAGATAATGAGTTTATAGGTGTGGTTAAACTTGTTAATTTTGAGCCCTCCGTAATGGAAGTCGGATATATGCTTCTCCCCGAATACTGGGGTAAGGGATTTGCTTCCGAAATGCTGAGGTATGTAGTTGAATTTGCACGCCTTAAATATCCTGGAGTTGAGTTGACAGGTATTGTTGACCCCGAAAATCCGGCTTCAATAAGAGTGCTTGAAAAGTTTGGCTTTTATCTTTATAAGACTGGCAGGATTGATGATCAGGATGCGGCATTCTATAAATTGAATTTGTAACTGACCAATCCCCGAAGTTATAAGTGTAACAGGTTAAGAGTGCCTGAAACGTTTATAGTTAAAAACATCAAAACACACAACTATCACCCAGTTCCCTAACCCTTAACAGCCTAACCCACCCTGAGCACCGACGCGACAATTTATTATCAGAGTGATTATTTATGGAGATTAATAGCAGGTATAATTTGCTGATTTAATCAGATTTAACATTGAAAAGTATGAAACTGAAATTTTTAGAAGATATAAATGAATATGATGAGCATGCAATACGGCTGAACGACTTTGATCAAGCCGAGGCTATCATGTTTCTTCAATTATTAAATGATATAAAAACTGGTAAAAGCTATCAGATAGAACTTAAAGATTACGATTTCATCGAAGCCATAAATTGTGAACTTATACTCCGCGTTAGCGAAAGTGATGAAGGCATAAGCACAGAGGACAACAATGTGTTTTTTTGTGATCTTACAAGGGAATCATATGTTGTTATGATTCAACTTATACGACCTTTCTGCTTAAAAGAAACGGATGCTTACCAGTATTTGTATGACCTCGATAATCCGATTGATTTTCTGTTTTCAGCAGGTAAAGAAAATTGAGGAAAAGCTGCTAACCTGGTTGGCTAATTGTACAGTTTGTCGCGCTGTTCTTTCAATTTGTCATCACTAATATAGTCGTCATAATCCATAAGCTTGTCAATCATACCTTTTGGACCCATTTCAATAATACGGTTACATACGGTTTGAATAAACTCATGGTCGTGCGACGACATCAGGATATTGCCTTTGAACTTTATAAGGGTGTTGTTGAAAGCTTGTATCGATTCAAGGTCGAGGTGGTTAGTAGGTGTATCAAGCAGCATAACATTGGCATTGCGGGTCATCATACGCGAAATCATACAACGCACTTTCTCACCTCCTGACAATACATTGGTTTTCTTGAAAATTTCTTCACCCGCAAAAAGCATTTTTCCCAGGAAACCCCTTAAATATGCCTCATGTGTATCCGTTGAAAATTGTGCCAGCCAATCCATCAGCGTCATATCCGACTGAAATAATTCTTCGTATTCCAGTGGCAGATAAGCTTTCAGGATGGTCTGTCCCCATTCGAAAGTACCGCTGTCAGGTTGGTCATGACCTTTCAGTATTTCGAAAAGAGCTGTCATTGCACGGGTATCACGCGACAGAAAAACTATTTTGTCGTCTTTCTGCATAGTAAAACTGAGGTTCTTAAACAGCAGATTACCATTCAGGCTCTTGCTCAATCCTTTTACTTCCAGAATGTTATTTCCGGGTTCGCGTTCAGGAGTGAAAATAATTCCCGGATACTTGCGTGTCGAAGGTTTGATCTCTTCAATGTTCAGCTTCTCAATCATTTTTTTACGACTGGTGGTCTGTTTCGATTTTGAAGCATTGGCACTGAAACGTGCTATAAATTCCTGTAGTTCTTTTTTGCGGTCTTCAGCTTTTTTGTTTTGTGTAAGCTGCTGACGTAAGGCTAATTGACTCGATTCGTACCAGAATGAATAATTACCGGCAAACTGCTGAACCCGGTTAAAATCAATATCAACAATATGTGTACAGATTGAATCAAGAAAGTGACGGTCGTGCGAAACAACCAACACAGTATTATCGAAGTTGCCCAGGTAGTTTTCGAGCCAGTTTACAGTTTCGAGGTCAAGATCGTTGGTGGGCTCGTCGAGCAGCAGGTTATCAGGTTTTCCGAAAAGCGCCTGCGCAAGCAGTACTTTTACTTTTTCCTTACCACTTAAACTATCCATCAGTTTATCGTGGAGGTTTTCTTTTATTCCAAGTCCACTCAGTAGGTTAGCTGCATCGCTTTCGGCATTCCAGCCATCCATTTCGGCAAATTGTTCTTCCAGTTCCGAAGCCCTGTGACCGTCGTTTTCCGAAAAGTCGGTTTTCGAATACAAGGCATCTTTCTCATTCATAACAGCCCACAGTTTGGTATGGCCCATCAATACTGTAGTCAGCACAGTAAACTCATTAAATTCGGAGTGATTCTGCCTTAGCACCGACAATCGTTCACCCGAGCCAAAACTTACATTGCCACGTGTACTTTGTAAATCACCCGCCAGCATTTTTATAAAAGTTGATTTCCCGGCACCATTGGCTCCGATAATTCCGTAGCAGTTGCCAGGAGTGAACTTCATATTTACATCCTGAAACAATATCCTTTTACCAAATTGAATAGCCAGGTCCGAAACTGTAATCATTTAATTTTGTGTTTATTATGTTTAGTAAATACTTTTCCTTTAGGGGCTGCAAATTTACGGCTTTTTACGTTACAAATTACCGGAATTTGACAGTACTAGTATATTCATTTCGAAATGAATTTTTTTTTAATATTTACAGCAATCTACTCTATCAGTCTGTTTTTCTTTGCAAATTTGATCCTGATTATTAATTCTGGTAGTTTGCTGCGTATTATTCATAACATTTCCGTAAGTTTGATTTGATATTGAATTTGGCTAACCATCCTAACCTCTCAAAAAGATTCATATGATTCCTTTTAAATATTTCGTTTTACCACTATTTTTACTTTTGGTTTTTCCTGCTACACTTTCAGCTCAGGTCAATACTGATACAACGCTGCGAAATTCAGATTCATGCAAATTACTGAGAAATCAAAGCGAAAATATTCTTAGCATTCGCTCCCAAATTGTTGCAATTAATACTAACACACTCAGTGCCGGCTATTCCTTAAATACACTGAATGCGTTATCAGGTAAAATGTTTGGTGTTGATATCCGTACGGCTACCTCGGGAAACTCTGCATCTTCAACTTTTTTAATTCGTGGCGAACGCAACTTGATTACTGATAATCAACCATTATTTATTGTTGATGGTTTTCCAATAACCCGCCAGCTCAATTCGAACCTTGGATTCGACTTTGGAAACATGGTAAACGACTGGAATATAGATGATATTGAATCAGTGACAATATTGAAGGGTGGGCAGGCTGCTTCGCTTTTTGGCAGCAAAGCCGGAAATAGCGTGGTTATCATCGAAACAAAAAAGGCAACTACAACTGGTTTTCATATGGATTATAGTACCTCATTCTTTATGCGCAGTATTGCGGATTACCCGGAGTTTCAGAACAGCTATGGCCAGGGATATTACGGAGAATTTAACTATGTTGATGGAATTGGTGGCGGAATGTATGATGAGTATGATGGCAGTTGGGGTCCCCCGCTGAACGGGCAATTGATCACACAGTTTGACGGACCTTCCACAGGTTCGGTTAACGGACAAGTGCAGCAGGTGAGGGGAGGAGATACATGGAGCAGACAACAGGCTGATATTTATGGAATTGACAATAAAATTGAACCTACTCCCTGGATTGCCCAACCTGATAATATGAAAGATTATTTTCAACGTGCAACTACCCTGGCTAATAACCTGGCTCTGTCGTGGGCAAGTAGCCAAGGCGGACTCAGACTGGCCTACACTAATGTTTGGGCCGATGATGTAACACCGAATACACGTTTACTGAAAAATACATTGAATGGAAATTTTAATTACAGGATTTTCAAAAGTGTCAGTCTATCTGGCTCATTCCAGAATACAAAACTCAGTGAAAAAAATGTGATTATTTCAGCAGATCCATTCCAGGATAATCCAATGTTGTTTTTTGCCTGGATGGGAAGGCAGGTGAATACAAATAGTTTGAAGAGATATTGGCAGGCAGGTCAGGAAAATATCGGGCAATTCAATTATGTAGGCAATTACGCGGATAATCCCTGGTTTACTGCCTTTGAAAATGATGCTCCTATTTCTAGGAATGACTTTTTTGCAACTTATGCTGTAAAATTTGAACCCGCAAAGGGAATTTCGCTGAGTTATACAGGCGGATTTAATAAGATTGATGCAAGCGCTGATAAAAGTGTAGCTCAGGGGAGTTTTTCAGGATACCCGGTTTACACAAAAAATGAGGAACTCATGCAATCTGTTTCAAGGCATTCTTTTTTAGCTGACTATAATCTTACCCTTTCCAAAAAACATTGCTTCAATGCATTCGGAGGCTTTTATTATGAAAACAAAAAAGGCCATGAACTTTATACTCTTTCCAAAGGAATTTACGGCGAAACCTTAACTAAACTGAATACCAATGGCTATTTCGGGGGTTTATCTTACATCGGATATAATGCCTTTTCTGCAAGGGTTACATTTAGCCAGGATATATACAAACTGATCGGGAAAATCAGTACACCTGTATTTTATTCTGTTTCAGCCGGTGCCGAAATAAACAGGATCATACATTTGCCAAAATTCATTTCAAACCTGAGTGTTCAATCCGGATATTCAAGCAGGGGTTTGAACGAAATGCATATACAGAATCTGTCTGGCTATTCACACGGGCAAAATAGTTATTCAACCGTTGGTGAATATACACTTAGTGCAGATATGGGTATATTTAATAACAGAATTTTATGGCATGGAAATTACTATAATTCCCGCACTCGTAACGGCCTTCTGTTAGTTAGTGTAGCAATTAATTCAGGTTATGGATCAAAAGTTGTCAATACCGCTTCAGTAAAAAATACTGGTTATGAACTAAGTTTAGATATCATTCCGGTTCAGTCGCCAGCAATCAACTGGAAAGTTTCCGTTTTATATTGTAAAAATAAAAATGAAGTTGTCGAACTGACCAACGGAATAATTTCCATGAGGCATTTCTCTGAAAATGTGGATATGATCAGCGAAAAAGGACAACCTATGGGGAATTTGTATGGAAGTAAGTATAAGAGGCATGACGGCCAGATAATTTATAAAAATGGACTCCCGCAAACTTCCAATCAAAACGAGTTGCTTGGAAATGTGAATCCTGACTATATGATTTTTATTCATAATTCACTTTCAATTTACAAATTCTTAGTTTCAGTAAATCTTGAATATAGCAAAGGAGGTGTTTATTATTCTTCGTTTTACAGTTCCGGCACGTACGCTGGTACCCTTGCTAACACAGCCAATCGCGAAAATGGAGTAGTTGGTAAAGGTGTTAAATGGGATGAGCCAACGGATACCTTTATCCAAAATGATGTAAATGTTTTGGCTCAGAAATACTATCAACATCTGTATTCAATTGATGAATATTCAATTATGGATGCAACTTACGTGAAATTGAAGGAAATTAATATTGCATACCCGTTTACTCTAAAACAGAAGTTGCGTATGACATGCAGTATCTTCGGACAGAATCTTTTTACCTGGTCAGGGGGGAAGGATTATCAAAATGGTAATTTATTCTATTACAATAATATGTATTTCAAAGGATTAAACTCTTTTAACCTTCCTGAAACCTATGGGTTGGGGATGAAAATACAGCTGCATATTTAATATCGGAACAGGTAAACCCTGGAGTATCAATCTTTGGTAACGGGGAATAACCTTTCTAAAGTTAAGAGTTGGCATTTTCTATGTATTGCCTGATCTTGATGCTATTATGAATGTGAGTGTATCCTGATTTCCAACTAATAGCGACAAAAAAATGAAAGTTTAATTCTATGATATTTCCGGTTAAATTAATCCTCAGAATTTATTGTAAACATGTGGCGGATTGTATTTTTATTCTAAATTTGTTTTGCCTATGTATTAATCTAAAGATCAGGAGGAACTGATTATTCTGTATAGTTATACTTGAATTCATAGTATAAATTATTTTAGATTCATTATCCTGATTGCTCTTTTTAATTGCTAAGCCTCTCATACAACAAATGAATATTATTTTTTAACTCTAACTTCAAAAACCATCCACCGATGAAACAACACACGGGTAAGCTTCTGCTTCTTTTTACATTATTGCTCTCATCCTCGGCTTTATATTCGCAGCACGATGGAGTCTCAACCACTGATTCACTGGATCAAAAGTATCTTAACTGGTATAACCTGAGCCCTGAAAAAGATAAAAATCAGGGTGCATCCGTTAACCAGTCGTATAATGAAATACTTAAAAACAAAACTCCCGGGAAAAAGATAGTTGTTGCCGTTATTGACGGTGGGGTCGATATTACCCATCCTGAACTTCAGGATAAAATATGGATTAATAAGGACGAAATTGCTGGTAACGGAATTGATGACGATAACAACGGCTACATTGATGATATAAATGGATGGAATTTCATTGGAAATTCCAGGGGAGAGAATATTTTATATGAGAATCTTGAGTACGTCAGGATATACAAAGTCCTGAATCCCGGATTTGAGAAAATCCAGAATATAGGTGAAGTAAATGCTTCAGAACAGGAATCTTACAAGCAATATGTCAGCATCAAAATGAAGTTTCTTGAAGAGTTGAAAAAGTATGGTGATCGAAAAAGGAATCTTGATGATTTTGAAAAAGAACTGAAATCTAAAGAAACTGTGATTAAAGAATACCTGAAAAAAGATGACTTTAGCCAGATACAAATTGAGGCTATCCAATCAGAATCTGTTCATGTGAATGAAGCCAAAGTGTATTTCATGAATCTTTACAATAAGGGGTTTTCCTATAAATCGCTGGCCTCGATGAAAAAAAGGGTTGACAGCTACCTTGATTATTATTTGAACCTTGAATTTGATGCGCGAAAACTGGTTGGGGATAACCCGGACGATATTACTGACAATAAATATGGTAATAATGATGTTAACGGACCAAGAGCAACTCATGGGACCTTCGTTTCAGGCATTATTGCTGCTAACCGGAATAATGAAATAGGTATCGATGGAATTGCTGACAACGTTGAAATTATGGTACTCAGAGTTGTACCTGACGGAGATGAGAGAGATAAAGATGTTGCCCTTGCCATTCGTTACGCCGTTGATAATGGAGCTAATATTATTAATATGAGTTTTGGTAAGTATTATGCAACCGGCAAGCAGTTTGTTGATGATGCCATAAAATACGCCGGCGAACATAATGTGTTAATGATTCATGCAGCAGGCAATAATGCAGATAACCTTGATTTGATTGAGCATTATCCGACAAATATTATGGATAACGGTGTGGTTGTACAAAACTGGATTACAATCGGTGCTTCCAATGATGTACTCGATAAAAAATTCTGTGCAGCGTTTTCAAATTATGGACCGGAAAATGTTGATTTATTTGCCCCTGGTGTAAATATCATTTCAATATATCCACATAACTCTTATGAAATGGGCGATGGTACAAGTTTCGCCAGTCCTGTGGTGGCCGGAGTTGCGGCCTTGGTATGGTCATATTATCCTGAATTAACATCGCTGGAAATAAAGGATATATTAATGAAGTCAAGCATTAAACACCCTAAAAATAGAGTCTACATTCCTAATATCACCTCAAAGAAGAAATCAAAAGTGAAGTTTTCTAAACTTTCCAAATCAGGTGGAATTATCAATGCTTATGAAGCGCTCGTATTAGCCGAAAAAGTTGTCAGCGATAAACATATCAGCAAATAATTTTTTCACTTTGTTGTTATAAAACTCTTCTGGGTTGCTTTAACCTCAACCGGCGATAGATTTCAACTCACATGCAAAAGGCTGCCCATTACGGACAGCCTTTTGCATTTGCCTTGAGTATGGGAACCTTATTTTTTAACGTAGCTTTCAATCGGAGCGCAGGTGCAAACCAGGTTACGGTCGCCCCATGCATCATCGATGCGGGTTACCGCAGGCCAGTATTTGTCTTCTTTCGCACATGGAAGCGGGAACGCGGCTTTTTCGCGGCTATATGGTAAAGTCCATTCATCAGTTGTTACCATTGCTAAAGTATGCGGTGCATGTGATATAACATTGTCGTGTTTGTCGATGCTACCATCTTCAATAGCTGCTATCTCTTTCCTGATATCTATCATGGCATCAATAAAGCGGTCGAGTTCACTGAGTGGTTCACTTTCGGTAGGCTCTACCATAAGGGTTCCGCCGACAGGGAAAGCAACAGTAGGTGCATGAAAACCGTAATCCATAAGGCGTTTGGCTATATCAATTACGGCAACATCAGCGGTTTTAAGGAACTGGTTGCAATCCAGTATCAATTCGTGCGCTACGCGTCCCTTGCTTCCAGAATACAGTATCTTATAATGACCTTCGAGACGGGATTTTATGTAATTAGCATTAAGTATGGCATATTTGGTCGCTTCGGTGAGGCCATTGCCTCCCAGTAACTTAATATATGCATAGGAAATTGGAAGAATTAATGCGCTGCCATAGGGAGCTGCTGCAACCGCCTGTATTGCCTGATTACCACCGGTTTTCACTACCGGGTGTCCGGGAAGGAAAGGGACCAGATGTTCTGCAACTCCAATTGGGCCAACTCCTGGACCGCCACCTCCATGAGGTATTGCGAAAGTTTTGTGCAGGTTCAGGTGACATACATCGGCTCCTATTGTACCTGGATTTGTAAGACCAACCTGTGCATTCATATTGGCACCATCCATATACACCTGTCCTCCATTTTCATGAATTATGGCTGCAATTTCAAGAATGCTTTCTTCGAATACTCCATGAGTAGATGGATAGGTAACCATCAACGCCAAAAGATTGTCTTTATGTTTTGTTGCTTTCTCACGAAGGTCATTTATATCCACATTTCCATTTGCATCAGTTTTAACTACTATTACCTCCAGGCCAGCCATTGCAGCACTGGCAGGATTTGTTCCATGAGCTGATGCAGGAATAAGACAGATGTTACGGTGTTTTTCACCGCGACTTTCATGATATGCTTTAATAACCAGCAGCCCGGCATATTCACCCGAAGCACCTGAGTTAGGTTGCATCGAAATTGCTTTGAAACCTGTAATTTCACATAATGCTTTTTCGAGTTCCCTGATCAGGATGTTATAGCCTTCGGTTTGATCAGTAGGTGCAAAGGGATGTATCGCGCCAAATTCGGGCCAGCTTAATGGAATCAATTCAGCAACTGCATTCAGTTTCATTGTGCACGAACCTAGTGGAATCATACTGCGGTTCAGTGCCAGATCACGGTTTTCAAGTTTTTTCAGGAAGCGCATCATCTCGGTTTCCGAATGATAACTATTGAAAACAGGTTCGGTAAGGTAGTCCGAGAGCCTGTCCATCGAAGTTTCAAAAGTCCGGATCAGTCTGCATTCTTCAGGATTGCAAACAAACTCTATAAATTGTTTTTTTGCACCCGAAGCAAAAATATGAAGAACAAGGTTAACATCTTCCAGCGAGGTAGTTTCGTCAAGACTTATCCCGATCTTATTTTCACCTATATAATTGAAGTTTGTATGGCTTTCAACAGCAAGTTTTCGCAGATCATCATTTTTGACTCCTTCCGGAAGTTCAATCAATAATGTGTCGAAGAAATTGGAATTCAATTGTTTATAACCATATTTCTGAACTTCCGAAGCTAGCACTCCAGTTAAAATGTTGATATGACGGGCGATTTCGCGTATCCCTTTAGGACCATGGTATGCAGCATACATACCAGCCATAATGGCAAGCAGGGCTTGAGCTGTACAGATATTTGAAGTGGCACGTTCACGTTTTATATGTTGTTCGCGGGTTTGCAGTGCCATACGCAAAGCGCGGTTTCCCTGAGCATCAACTGAAACTCCGATAATTCGACCGGGAATAAAGCGTTTGTAATCTTCCCGGGTTGCAAAGAAACCGGCATGTGGGCCACCAAATCCCATAGGAATTCCAAATCGTTGGGTCGAACCTACAACCACATCTGCTCCCCATTCGCCTGGAGGTGTAAGAAGTGCAAGACTGAGCAAATCAGCAGCTACTGCGACAGCAATATTATTTTCGTGTGCACGGGATACAAGACTTTGATACTCATGTATTTCACCATGCTGGTTCGGATATTGAAGCAATATGCCAAATACTCCTGATTGAGGAACAATATCAGCATCTGCTTTTATTTCGATTACAATCCCCAGATGTTTTGCACGGGTTTGAAGCACGGCAATTGTCTGTGGAAAGACATCTTCCGATACAAAAAAAGTATTTGCTCCAGCTTTTACAGCTTCACGTGAGCGGGCATTGTGAAGCATAATCATGGCTTCGGCAGCCGATGTTGCTTCATCCAGCAGTGATGCATTGGCCAGCGGCATACCGGTAAGATCGGTAACCATGGTCTGGTATGTTAACAATGCCTCAAGTCGCCCCTGTGAAATTTCAGCCTGATATGGGGTATAAGATGTGTACCAACCCGGGTTTTCAAAAATATTCCTCATAATTACACCTGGGGTAATGGTATTGTAATAACCCATCCCGATGTATGATTTAAAAACTTTGTTCTTTGAAGCAAGTGCTTTTATATGGCTGAGATATTCAAACTCATTCATTCCGGCAGGCAGATTGAGAGGCTTTGGCAATCGGATTGATGCCGGAACCGTTTCGTCAATCAGTTGATCGAGTGATCCTGCTCCGATTAATTTAAGCATAACTTCAGTCTCTCTTTTGCGTGGACCGTTATGTCTGTCAATAAAGTTATTGGTAATCATATAGTTATATGTTTTTGACTGTTTCTTTTTAGTGTGGCAAAGATAATAATCTTACAATCATGGTATTAAAAACTTATAGGTTTGTTGATTACTTAACAGGGTTGTTTGTAAATAATTTTGAAACTTCGAGAGGTTTAAAAGGAGATTGGCTGTTGATAAATATTTCGACATTTGTAATCAACTGTAGATCCATGATTTGCCAGAGGAAATCTGAAATTTATGGTAGCTGAATTGATTTTTAAAATGCAGCACTCATTACCTGGATTGCGCAGATAATCATAGTGAACCGGCATGAAAGTAAAAACAAACGACCAAAAACCTTACTTTTGCAGCCGCTAAGGAAATAAGTAAAGTCAGAAAAGGAATGAAATTCAATAAGTCAGTATTTACAGGAGCAATGGCAATTTGTGTTGCTGCTACTTTGTGGGGTCTTGACGGAGTAGTTCTTACTCCCAGGCTCTACAGTCTGGATATTGGACTGGTCGTGTTCATCTTCCATGCTTTACCTTTTCTACTGATGAATCTATTCATGTATAAGGAATATAAGCACATCCGTAATTTTACAAAAGGCGATGTGCTGATGTTTTCGCTTGTAGCTCTCTTTGGAGGCGCAATTGGTACACTCGCCATTGTAAAAGCATTGTTTCTTGTAAATTTCAAGGCTCTTACAGTAGTCGTTCTGTTACAAAAGCTGCAACCTGTATTTGCCATAACCCTGGCTTTCATCTTATTAAAAGAAAAGCTGAAACGCAATTTTATACTTTGGTCTGTATTAGCAATCACTGCGGGATACTTTCTTACTTTCGGTTTCAATCTGCCTGATTTGACTACTGGTAATAATACAGCACTTGCGGCAGGGTTCTCACTACTGGCCGCATTCGCATTCGGCAGTTCTACTGTTTTTAGTAAAAAAGTGCTGCAGAAGTATTCATTCTTTACAGCCACCTTTTACCGTTATGCTTTTACCAGCATAATCATGTTCTTACTGGTTCTATCGTCAGGAATACTGATGCAGGTGCCGCAAATAACAGTATTTCAATGGTCAGTTTTTGCTCTAGTAGGTATAACAACGGGTTCGGGAGCAATTTTTCTTTATTATTTCGGACTGACTCGCATACGTGCCATGCTGGCAACCATCTGTGAACTTTGTTTTCCGGTGTCAGCTATAGTTTTCGATTATCTAATTAATGATAAAGTATTAACACCATTACAATGGGTTAGTGCGGCAGTACTGATTTTTGCGATACTGAAACTAAGTCTCGATAAGGAATAATCCTTTGTTGCAAATTACCGACCTGTTATCAGAATAAATCCTCTTGATAAACTCCTCTACAAATTCAATTCATTTAAAATTCGCAGCGACTCAGTAATGTGCTTTTTGATCTGCACCTGAGAGTTGAAAATATATTTTATAATACCTTGTCTGCTTATAATATATGTAACACGCCCGGGAAGTAATCCAAATAAACCGGAAGGCACCCCGAATTGTTTTCTTAATTCGCCCCCGGCATCACTCAGAAGAATGAATGGCAGCTTATGGTGTCCGGCAAAGTTACCATGCGATTCATAACTATCGGAACTTATACCTACAACCTCTGCACCGGCATCAGAAAAATCCTGGTAATGATCGCGGAAAAAGCAAGCCTGACGAGTACATCCGGCGGTTTCGTCCTTTGGGTAGAAATAAAGTACCAGCGATTTTTTCAGAAGAATATCATCAATATTTATGTTGTTACCATTTTGATCGGGAAGTGAAAAATGAGGGATGCGGTTGCCTGTTTTAAATGCCATTGATATCTGATGTAATAAGAATTAAAAAAATAAGCCACAACTTCAAAAGAGATTGTGGCTTTATAACTTATCCTGATTTTGGATTAATCAGCAAAATCTTTCAAGGTATCCATTAATTTACGGCGGGTAAAAAAGATACGGCTTTTAACAGTCCCAATTGAAATATTCAGGTGATCCGCTATTTCTTTGTATTTATATCCCTGATTATGCATTTCGAATGGCATACGCTGATCAGCATCCAGTTTCGAGATACTTCTGTTGATTTCTTTTTCCGAATATCTTGAATCGGGAGCAGGAAAATCCGATTTGCGCGGAATATTGAGGTAAAATAAATCCTCAGTACTGTCAATTATGGTGTTAGCTTTCTGGTTGCGCCTGTAGTTATTAATGAAAGTATTCTTCATTATGGTATAGGTCCAGGCTTTCAGATTGGTATCGGCAGCAAATTTGTCACGGTTTGCAAGCGCCTTTAGGTAGGTATCCTGAATTAAATCCTTTGCTTCTTCACGGTTCGAAGTGAGTAAGTTAGCATAATATTCAAGGTTCTGATAGAGGCTTATCAATTTATGATCGAATTCTATTTGAGTCATGACGCTATGTGTTTAAATATTATGCGACAAAGTTAAACACTTTTATTTATATTTAGTCTAAATAAAGTTAATTATTTGTTAAAATTCATAAATATTGACCTGAAGACTGAAGGTAGGCCGGAACTCTCTATTTAGAGTCAATATAAAGTGTACACTAATATACGATATATTGGTGAACAAAAGCGTTAATTTAGTGTTAACGAAATGTTATATGAATTGAAGGGTAATTGTAATATGTTGATATGTAATTCTATAGATATTTTATAGCGTCAGTATCTACTGATCATACCTGATGAAGAAAGTCTGCAAAATTTTTGATTTCACTGTAATAGATAAAATTGTCAGGAAAAACGATTTTCGATTCCTGTAAAAAGACTCCTCCAATAATTATCTTTTTATCCCCATATGTTTCATTTAATTCATTCAGCATATTCTGTACATCTTCGTCCTGGGTCCTGGATGAGATTGAAGTAAGCATGTAATCTATCGAATGTATATCAAAAATATTCTTCAGATTTGCAAGTGGCACATTTTGTCCGAGGTATATCACTTTGTGACCTTGTTTTCTGATTAAAAACTGTATGTATAGTAATGCAATCTCATGGTATTCATTTTCAGGAAGGAAAAGTAGAAATGTTTTATGATTATTCCGCATTTCATTTTGTCCGTCAATTGCCAGTATAAGCTTCTGCCGGATTAGCTGGGTGATAAAATGCTCCTGTACCGGAATTACAGTTCCAATTTGCCAAAGTATTCCGATTTTTTGAAGAAATTTACTTAGTAATGATTCGAAAGTGAAATCAAACCCATGTTTGATAATGGATGAAGATATGATTTTGTCGAACCTTTGTTCATCCATTTCGATCATTGACATCACAAGATTATCCACCTGATGTTCGTTATCAACATCCTGATGAGTCAGGTCGACAATACATTTATTTATTTCAGTGTTCGACATACACTGAATATTCGAAATCTTGTAGCCGTATTTGTTAAGAATGGCTACATTCATTAACCTGCGAAGGTCCTCATCAGAATATAAGCGGATGTTAGTTAAAGTACGTGAAGGCTCCACTATGCCATAGCGCTTTTCCCAAATGCGTATTGTATGCGCTTTGATGCCGGTTATCTTTTCGAGATCCTTTATTGAGTATTTAATCATCAGCAGCTTTGACAAATTTGGTAAATATTAACAGTATGTTGCCAGTTTTGTTTAATCTTTGACTAAATTGTTTAAAAATTAGCTCGTTTTTATCCCCAATAAAGGATTTTTCCTGGCAAACTTCTGTGATCAGGATTTTTGAAATTTTCAATTCAAGAGATTTTGTAGCTTAATCAGAACCTCATTCCTCCACCAATTTTCTGCTCACTCAAGGCAAAATAAAGAAATTTTTAGAACCTATTTCTAAATACAGATACTGAGAAGTTTGATATTATTATATTTCTCTCTTATGATTTGAAAATATTTACTTTTTAACATATGATTTTTTATCTGCCTGTTTAAATTTATATGTAGATGTTGTAACTATCAGAAAAAGAGTTATCTGTGTGAAAATGTAAACTGGTTTATGTGTTTTCTAAACTTAATAAAATCCACTATGAGGCCAAAAAATTCCCTCACTGAATGTCGGTTCAATTGTGATTGGTTGTATTTTTGCTACCGGAGAGTTATCAATCAAACCTCTGAAACAGCATGTTTAGTCCCTCTGTGAATTTTATTTTTAGCAACATTATCATTATTATCCGGAGTATCCGGGTGAGTTAGGATAGTTTGTTACATACACAACGGAAAGCCTCTCTCACCAAGCGTGAGAGGGGCTTTTTTGATTATAGGAGACTACACTGGAAATTTGATTATTAATCAATATCAAGTTAAAGCAAATGAAAATACCACTCCGGAGCGATACTTCAACCAAAGGCCGTAAAATGGCCGGGGCACGCAGTCTGTGGCGTGCAAACGGAATGAATGATTCACATTTTGGTAAACCGCTTATTGCCATAGCCAATTCATTTACGCAATTTGTTCCCGGACACGCCCATCTTCACTCTATCGGGCAATATGTCAAAGGAATAATAGAACAGCAAGGTTGTTTTGCAGCTGAATTTAATACCATCGCAATTGATGACGGTATTGCAATGGGGCATGATGGTATGTTGTATTCATTGCCTTCGCGGGAACTAATTGCGGATAGTGTTGAATATATGGTAAATGCGCATAAAGCAGATGCACTTATCTGTATCAGCAATTGCGATAAAATTACTCCTGGTATGCTTATGGCTGCCATGAGGCTGAATATTCCTACCATATTTGTTTCCGGTGGTCCTATGGAAGCCGGAATAATGGGTAACCGTAAACTCGACCTGGTGGATGCTATGGTAATGGGGGCTGATGAAAATGTGAGTGAAACGGAGCTTGTACAGGCCGAATTATCAGCCTGTCCTACTTGTGGTTCCTGTTCAGGTATGTTTACAGCCAACAGTATGAACTGCCTGACTGAGGCTCTGGGGATGTCGTTGCCCGGCAACGGAACCATTGTAGCAACACATGCTAACCGCACCAAACTGTTCGTGAAAGCGGCTCTCCGGATTGTAGAAATGGCAAATGAATACTATGCTTTAGGAAATGCCAACGTATTACCTCGCAATATAGCTTCAAAAAATGCTTTTTTAAATGCCATGACACTTGATATTGCCATGGGAGGTTCAACCAACACGGTTCTCCATCTTTTAGCCATTGCACACGAAGCAGGTGTTGATTTTACAATGAAAGACATTGATATGCTTTCGCGAAGAACTCCCTGCCTTTGTAAAGTTTCACCCAGTTCGCAATTCCATGTGGAAGATGTGAACAGGGCTGGAGGAATAATGTCACTCTTAGGTGAATTGAATGCAGCGGGCCTTATTGATACAAGTGCTTATAGAGTTGATGGTTTAACTTTGGGTCAGGCAGTTAGTTTGTTTGATATAAAAAGTAAAAATGTCAGCCCTGAGGCATCAGAGATATTCCTCAGTTCACCGGCGCATCGCAGGAACCTGGTGATGGGATCGCAGAATTCCTGTTATACTACACTGGATGCTGATAGAGTAAATGGGTGTATACGAAGCGTTGAAAATGCTTACCATGCCGATGGAGGCCTGGCTGTGTTGTATGGAAATATTGCTGCAGACGGATGTATTGTTAAAACAGCAGGTGTTGATCCTGCACTTTTTCATTTCAAAGGTGAAGCAAGAGTTTTTGAGTCGCAGGATGAAGCTGTTAATGGAATTTTATCGGGAATGGTTAATCCCGGAAATGTAGTGGTTATCAGGTACGAAGGTCCAAAAGGTGGTCCAGGCATGCAGGAAATGTTATACCCTACGTCGTATCTGAAAAGTTTAAAACTTGATAAGAGCTGTGCTTTAATTACTGACGGGCGATTTTCGGGAGGTACCTCCGGACTTTCAATTGGTCATGTTTCGCCCGAAGCGGCCAGTGGAGGAGAAATTGCATTAATCCGCAATAGAGATATTATTTCAATCGACATTGCCACCCGGACCATTAATCTGCATGTAGGCGATGACGAATTGAAATCTCGCAGGGCAGCAGAGGAATCACGGGGGGCAGATGCTTTCAGTCCCATGTCCCGGATAAGAAATGTTTCAGGTTCGCTTAGGTTGTATGCATTGCATGTTTCTTCTGCTGACCAGGGAGCAGTAAGACTTGTCTGACAACGAAGATTTTGAACAACGTCATCTAAAGTCCTGTCTATACTATGAATACTAAAAACACAGAAAAAACAAGTTATGACTGCTAAAGAAAAAGAAACGCGAAGATCGATGCAACAGAATGTTGAGATATCAGGTAGTGAGGCTGTGATCCGTTCACTTATCGAAGAAGGAACCGAGATTATTTTTGGTTACCCCGGCGGCCAGATTATGCCTGTCTACGATGCTTTGTACGATTACCGCAATGCATTACGCCATATATTGACACGTCATGAGCAGGGTGCGGTTCATGCAGCCCAGGGATATGCCCGTGCTACCGGAAAAACCGGTGTTTGCCTGGTAACTTCCGGTCCTGGGGCTACAAACCTTATTACCGGTATTGCTGATGCCATGATCGATTCGACGCCGCTGGTCTGCATTACAGGTCAGGTTGCCTCGCATTTACTAGGGTCGGATGCATTCCAGGAATCGGACGTAATCGGTATTTCGATGCCTGTTACAAAATGGAATTTCCAGATAACGTCTCCGGATGAAATTCCATCAACCCTTGCGCAGGCTTTTTATATTGCTGCTACAGGTCGTCCGGGTCCGGTATTAATTGATATTACCAAGGATGCGCAGTTTGGCAAGTTAAACTACAAGTACGAAAAGTGCCACAAAATCAGGAGTTATATCCCTGAATTTCCTGTGAATAAAGATAAACTAAATCAGGCTGCGGAGCTTATCAACAATGCAAAAAAGCCCTTTCTTGTTTTCGGCCAGGGTATATTGTTGTCAGGAGCCGAAACAGAACTAAAACATTTTCTTGAAAAAACAGGTATACCCGCTGCATGGACATTGCTCGGGTTATCAGCAATGGAATCGGATCATCCTTTGAATATGGGAATGCTTGGCATGCATGGTAATTATGGTCCAAATATTAAAACGAATGAATGTGATCTGCTTATAGCAGTCGGTATGCGTTTCGATGATCGTGTAACCGGCAATCTGAATACTTATGCAAAACAAGCCAAAATAATTCATATTGAGATAGATCCGGCTGAAATCAATAAAATTATAAAGACTGATGTGGCCTTGCTTGGCGATGCAAAAAGAATACTCAGGCTTTTGAAACTGCTCGTCAGAAAGAAAAAATACCCGGCATGGATAAAGGAATTCCGGCAGGCTCACGAGGTGGAAGTTAAAAAGGTGATCCATTCTGATCTGAATCCTGTTAATCCTGGTTTGAGTATGGCAGAGATTGTGAATAAAGTTTCTGAATTAACTGATAATACGGCGGTGGTTGTGAGTGATGTAGGTCAGAACCAGATGGCTGCCGCCAGATATTCGAAATTTACAACTTCGCGCAGCCACATAACCTCCGGAGGACTGGGAACTATGGGATTTGGTTTGCCTGCTGCAATGGGAGCCAAGTTCGGGATTAAGGACCGCGAAGTGGTTCTTTTTGTCGGCGACGGAGGTATGCAGATGACAATACAGGAACTGGGGACAATTGCACAGGAAAATTTACCTGTAAAAATGGTTGTTATGAACAACCGTTTTCTGGGAATGGTGAGGCAGTGGCAGGAACTGTTTTTCGAAAAAAGATATTCTTTTACTGAAATTTTCAGCCCTGATTTTGTAAAAGTGGCTGATGCCTATGGAATTCCGGGGCAACTGGTAAAGGAACGTGAGAATCTCACAACTGCACTACAGACTATGCTTTCATCCAAAGGACCTTATCTTCTGGAAATTATGGTCGAAAAGGAAGATAATATCTTCCCTATGGTGCCGGCTGGAGCGTCCGTATCCGATATACTTCTATGTATTGATGATGTTAAATAGACACGGTTAATTAATTTCAGGAAAAATGAAACAAGAATATATAATCTCGGCATACAGCGAAAATCATATCGGCCTTCTCAATCGTATCACCATTATATTTACACGGCGTAAAGTAAATATTGAGAGCATAACAGCTTCGGAGTCGGCTATTGAAGGCATTTCGAAACTTACTATCGTGGTTAACGATGAAAAAGAAAAAGTTGTGAATATCACCAAGCAGATCGAAAAACAAGTTGAAGTGCTGAAGGCATTCTACCATACCAACGAAGAAATGATCTTTCAGGAAATCGCTTTGTATAAAGTGCCTACTCAGGCTTTGATGGAAACTGACAATCTGGAGAAGATGATCAGGCAACACAATGCCCGGATCCTGGAAATTACCCCAGAATATACAGTTATTGAAAAAACAGGTCATAAGGAGGAAACTCAGGAGCTTTTTAACGGTCTGGTTGAATATGGGGTGCTGCAGTTTATCCGTTCAGGACGGGTAGCCATAACACGTTCCCCTATTGAGAAGCTGTCAGTTTTTCTTAAAGAAAGAGATGCTCTTCTGGAACGGATTGAAACCAGAGGAAAGCTCCGGAAACTAAAGAGTTAATACGAACCGGGTTATCATTCACTACATTGGTGATTGATAGCTTTATATTGAATCCATTAGAATTAATACTAAACAATACTGATAAAATGGCAAAAATTAAATTTGGAGCAACAGAAGAAAATGTAGTGACCCGTGAGGAGTTTCCATTGGCAAAAGCAATTGAAACACTTAAAAATGAAACAATTGCAATTATCGGCTACGGTGTGCAGGGACCCGGACAATCGTTGAACCTCAGGGATAATGGTTTTAACGTTATCATCGGACAACGTAAAGGGACAAAATCATGGGACAAAGCCGTAAATGATGGTTGGGTCGAAGGCAAGTCGCTTTTTGGAATTGAGGAAGCCTGCCAGCGGGCAAGCATTATTCAATTTCTTTTGTCCGATGCGGGTCAGATCGCCCTCTGGCCAACCATTAAAAGTAATCTTACTCCGGGTAAAGCGCTGTATTTTTCACATGGTTTCGGAATCACTTATAAGGAGCGCACTGGCATTGTCCCTCCGGCAGATGTGGATGTGATTCTAGTAGCACCAAAAGGATCGGGTACCAGCCTGAGAAGGATGTTTCTTCAGGGCCGGGGATTGAATTCAAGTTATGCGATTTTTCAGGATGCAACCGGCAGGGCCTGGGAACGTGTAGTCTCTTTAGGGATTGGTGTAGGATCCGGATATCTTTTTGAAACTGATTTCAAACGTGAAGTCTTCTCCGATCTTACAGGTGAAAGAGGAACCCTGATGGGAGCTATTCAGGGTATTTTTGCAGCTCAGTATGATGTGCTTCGCAGCAAAGGGCATTCTCCTTCCGAAGCATTCAACGAAACTGTTGAAGAACTTACACAGAGCCTGATGCCACTGGTAGCGGAGAACGGAATGGATTGGATGTACGCCAATTGCTCTACAACAGCGCAAAGGGGTGCTCTCGACTGGTGGAAAAAATTCAGGGATGTCACCCGGCCGGTATTTGAGGAATTGTACAATGAAGTTGCATCTGGCAACGAGGCACAACTCTCAATTGATTCGAACAGCAAGCCTGATTACCGTGAGAAACTTGAAGTGGAACTCAAAGAGTTGCGTGATTCGGAAATGTGGGTTGCCGGTGCAGCAGTGCGGAAGCTGAGGCCTGAGAACAATTAATGCTTTCTGAATTCTGAAATTATCTGGTTTTGAGTGATAAAGGAAAAGTTTTTGTGTAAAACTGGAATTAGACCTTTTATAGCTCTCTAATCCAATTATTTCTCAAATCATGATCTACTTCCATATTTGGAAGATTTCGCACAAAAATTAGTAGAGTTAATAATATAATACACCGTAGAATGGTGCCACAATACACTCATGCCTTTGATTTTGGTGCTGCTGCAAACAGATTAAAACCTGCTGTGATCAATACGCCTTTGCAATTAAGTGCTTCACTTTCGGCCAGGTATAAATGTAAAGTCTATCTGAAGCGGGAAGATCTGCAGGTGGTACGTTCCTATAAAATAAGGGGAGCGTACAATCTGATCAGTCAGTTAAGTTTGAAACGAAAGAAGAATGGAGTTGTATGCGCCAGTGCAGGAAACCACGCCCAGGGATTTGCATGGAGTTGTAAATCTCTGGAAATTAAAGGAATTGTGTTCATGCCTGGCCCCACTCCCAGACAGAAGGTTAACCAGGTGAAGATGTTTGGTGGTAAGTGGATTGATTTGGTTTTAACAGGGGATACTTTTGATGATTGTCTGAAAGAAGCGCTGGAATATACTTCAGAAGAATCCATGACTTTTGTGCCACCCTTCGACGATTACAGGATTATTGAAGGGCAGGGTACTGTAGCAGTTGAAGTTCTTTCGGAACTTGAAAATCCTGATTTTATATTTGTTCCTGTAGGCGGTGGTGGGTTAATAGCGGGAATTACCGAAGTTTTGAAAGTGCAAAGCCCGGCAACTAAAATAATTGGTGTGGAACCCGAAGGAGCAGCAAGCATGACGGCTGCATTAAAAGCAGGAAAACCTGTAACACTAGATACTATTGACAAATTTGTGGATGGGGCAGCCGTTAAAAGGGTTGGGACCCATACCTTCGAATTGTCGAAGAATTACATCAGCGAAATGCTGCTGGCACCCGAAGGATTGGTTTGTTCCACTATTCTCAAACTCTATAACGAAGATGCAATTGTAGTTGAACCTGCCGGAGCTCTGTCAATTGCTGCGCTTGAGCTGTATAGAGAAAAAATAAAGGGCAAAACAGTCGTCTGTATCGTTAGTGGAAGTAACAACGATATCAGCCGTATGCAGGAAATTATGGAACGCTCATTGTTATACGAAGGGCTCAAACATTATTTCCTGGTGCGCTTTCCACAACGTGCAGGGGCCTTACGTCAGTTTGTGAATAATGTACTTGGTCCTGAAGATGATATTACCCGTTTCGAATTTATAAAAAAGAACAACCGCGAAGCAGGTCCTGCATTGGTGGGAATTGAACTGAAAAAGCCGGCAGATTTCGCAATACTTATTTCGAATATGAAGAAAAACAAAGTGGTTTTCACAGAAGTAAATAATCACGAAAGCTTATTCGAATACCTGATTTAAAGGTGCTCAGGTTAATTTTATTAACTGATTTGCAAGCAGCACAGGCAAATTGGATTAGTTAAACCCACCCTGACCGCGATACAACTTTATCGGCTTATCTAATCTGATTTTCAGAACGGTTACATATTGGTCGAGAACGTTTTCCGGCACTTCAAAATATACCAGTCCCGGCACATGACTCCATGAAATTTTTCCTACTACCTTGTGGGTCAGATTTGTGCCATTCCCAACCACAGCGATTTCTTCAATTTTGTTGTCAAGCCCTTTGAGCATAAATGTTCCGCTGGCCTGTCCGTGCAGGAATAGATACAATGTGGTTGAGTCTTTGGAAAGAGTAGTAGGACCGTAAAAATGACCTTGCGGAATACCTGCGGTGGTGTTGAATATTGCTTCACCATGCTTCTTGTTCCATGCTCCGAGTTCTTTCAGAAGATTGATTTGTTCCTGGGGTATAGTTCCATCTTCTTTTGGGCCGATATCGAGTAACAGGTTGCCACCATTCGATACAGCATCAACAAATATGGTTATCACTTCGTAGGGAGTTTTCCAGTTATTGTCCTTATGGCGATAGCCCCAGTTGTCATTAGTCGTCATGCAAAGTTCCCACCAGTTGAATTTGGGGCGCGACACCGGAAAATTCTGCTCAGGTGTTTCATAATCGCCAAAGCCCTGCAAACGACCATTAATTATGGCTTTGGGATTGTTTGACAGTATGATTGACCGGATTTTTTCCGATTCCCATTGTTCGGCACTATGTTCCCAATCACCATCAAACCACCACAAATCGGGGTTGAGTCCGGTACTGATTTCCTTTATCTGACCCTGAAAAAAGTTTTGGAAATGGTTCCATCTTTTGTAATCATTCTCCACCTTATATCGGGAACTGTCCTTCAGAAATCCGGGATAATCAGGGTACGACCAGTCGATAAGTGAATAGTATGCTCCACACTTTATATTTCGTTTGCGAAGCTCAGCAAAAAAAGGCTTAATCATATCCTTTTTGGCAGGTGTCGATTTTACACTACTCATGTTATTCATTTTAGTATCATACATAGCCACACCATCGTGATGTTTGGTAGTGATAACTGCATACCTGGCACCGCTTTCCTGTATCAGATCGGCCCAGAAGGCGGGATCATAATTTTTAAGAGTGTAGCCATCGAGTTGCTTCATATAATCGGCATGGCTTATGTCTTTATTATGAAAACTCCACGATTCAGAGACTCCGGCCACAGAGTATATTCCCGCATGAATGAAAATGCCAAGTTTTGCGTCGGCAAACCACTGCATTTTATCCTTGATTTCTTTGGGGTCAATTTTGGATTGGGCACTGCTGCTGTTGAATCCTATCAGGGTAATCAGCGTGAAGATGAATGTAATTTTGAATTTCATGATTGTAATTTCTTGCCTGATGATTATTTGCAGATAATGAGTGTTTTAACCTATTGTAATTTGAGGCATGATCATGCTTTCGTTGTATTCTCTGATCAAAAGCACCCGAGTCAATATTAGCAGGAAAAATGAAGCTGAAACCAGATTCCTGATACGACAGATAGAAATTTAGCGGAGGTAATTCCGGATGAATTTCAAGGGAGGTAAAAAGATCATCAGCATGCCGGTAAAAATTATCACTCCTGTAATAGCAACCACCGTTAAATACGGATTGATCTGCAACATGATTTCCTGAAAGGTAAGTTTGTCTTCAACAACTAAGCGACCTTTGAAATACCCGGCCAGAATAAGTGCAACCCAGAAAAAGAGCAGTACAATATTCATAATCCAGAATCCGATCGATATTATACGGCTCTGAAACTTGTTGAACTGATGCCTTGTTATATCGGGAATCAGAAACAAGCAGGATGCTATCAATATCATGGTATTAATTCCTATAGTGCTTCCCATAGCGTGAGCTACAGTGAGGTGTGTTCCATGTGTAAAAATGTTGATCGCCGGTATCGACAGTAATATGGAAAGCGTAAGATTCAGCAGAATCCATACATCGGAAGCAACAATAAACCGGATTGATAAAATATGAAAATCGGTAAGGGCTTTTGTGAGGTTCCTTTTCCAGTTCCAGATAATCTTACCCAGAATAAGCAACTCAGTCATGCTTATGCCGTAGGCAATATACCGCACCCAAACCGCATTGGGAACTATATAGATATGGTGCGCCCAATTGAATATAAGGTTAATGAGTCCAAGGAAAAACATGATGAAAGCTAACCTCGATTTTGCAATGGTATCATCTTCCTTTATACGATCCATCAGAAAAATAGCGGTTCCATAAATGAGCATATTCCACGATCCTACGAGCGAACCATTCGATTTCCATTGAACGGTGACATCGCGTACCAGATGATCTCTGAAATACGAAAAAACCCATAAATTGGATTCCAGGTAAGTGAAAAGGAAGAAGAAAATACCGGTTCCCCACATCCATATATATACCGGCCAGGGTTCAGTTTTTGTGAAAACGGTTTTAAAATAATTGAATCCGAACAAAATCCAGGAGATGATAATGGGAACAGCCAGTATAGGAGGGAACTCCCAATATTCTCTACCTCCGAAACGGCCACTCAGGTATGACCCGATAACAAGGATTCCGGTAAGTATAAAAATCCAGAGGTGAATCGATGGTAATCTATTCGAATAAAGCTTAACGTTGCAGTACTTCGAAAGGTAATAGTATATGCCGCCGATTGCACTCAGGAAAATCCAGGCAATAACAAGAGAAACATGTAATGGCCTGCATTTAAGAAAAGGAATTAATGTAAAGAATTTCGGATAGATAAATTGAAATGCACCCAAAATTCCGAATAAAACCCCACCCAGTAAAGCCAGTATTCCAAACAAAACGAAGTAAATACTAATTTCCTTTTTCATCTTTGCTTTTCCAGTTAACGGTTCCATCGTAGTTTATTTCGAATTTTTTAACAGGAGACACACCTGTTTTATCAGCATAAGTGAGAAATGCCATCAAATCATTAATTTCAGTTTCTGTAAGTTTATAATTTGGCATACGTACCGAACCATATTGCAAAAGCGTTTTTACGAATACAGGACCTTTCCCGTTTGCCGAAATCACATTCGTGAGATCAGGACCCATAAATCCACCTAGTCCGTAAATCTGATGGCAGGCTATGCAGTTTTTCTTCTGGAAAAGCAGTTTCCCGTTTTTTGCCTGAGCATTAACAAAATCTTCTCCTTTATCGACCGAGGTTCCAATAGTGTAGATAACAATCGAGTAAATAAAGAAGGATGCTATTAAAATGCCGGAAATAAATCGTTTTGTATTCAGCTTCATTAGCGGGTGTTATTGTATTTAAAAAACAAGATACAAATATATAAATTCTATCAACATCAGTAAATGTGAGCGTCTGTACAGAGTCGGTACCCTTCATGAAAACCTTTCAACCTGGAGTATAAAGAAGGTTATGGAAAAAGCTGGATTTTGAGAGCTCTTTTTTTTGAAAATTGTAAAGTGGTTTGTTTCTTTTTGCGAAGTCATTCAGATAAATGGGTAGTAAATATCAGATATTCAAATAAATGTGATGCCCTTACTTTGTTTTACTAAGCATCAGATAGATTGTTTTAGAATCAATCCTCACACATGCTTAGGGAAAAATTGATTTTTACAAATTCTATTGTTCTCTGTAAATGCAGTATTAAAATGGAACGCAAGCAACTTTTTTAAGTTCGAATGTTGAAATATTTAATAGAATCAAAAAACGTTTTTTGCTGTTTATTTTGGTGTGACGGAAGGAGATTTCTGGTTTCAGCAATCAAAAGAAATTTTAAAATCGTTAATCACTCAATTCAAAGTATGAATAAAAACAGGCTGGAAGCTTTCAGCGATGGTGTACTTGCAATAATTATTACAATTATGGTTCTGGAACTGAAGGTTCCCAAAGGCAGTTCATGGGCTGAACTTGGAACTCTGATCCCGGTATTTTTCAGTTATGTCCTAAGTTTTGCCTATATCGGGATATACTGGGGAAATCACCATCATCTGCTTCATTCGGTGCGACAGGTTTCGTCGGGTGTCATGCTGTCGAACCTGAACCTGCTTTTCTGGCTGTCACTTATTCCTTTTGCTACCGGCTGGATGGGTGAGAATCATTTTGCTCCCAATACGGTAGCCACTTATGGGATGGTTCTGCTTTTGAGCGGGTTGGCTTTTTTTATACTGCTGAAGGCTGTTGAGCGGAACTCACATAATATTGATGCACTCAGGGATGCATTGGCTAACCTGAACAAGAAGGGAATTGCTTCTACAATTGGTTATTTTATTTCAATTCCGCTGGCATATGTCAGTCCGGTGATACCTGCCGTATTGTTTATTACCGTTTCAATTATGTGGCTGATTCCGGATAAGAATATTGAAAAGGCCCTGAAACAAGAGAAAAAGGGGAATTGAATGCCTGTAACTAATCACTCTGATACATTTATAACATCGCAGTGCACAATACAGAAGGGGTTAGGTTTTGGGTGTTAGGAGTTAAGGGGCCGGGTAGTAATTGGCAATTTATGGTTTTAATTCTACATTTTATAACTTAATGTACTTAAAACTTAAAGAAGTTTTTTCAGTGCTTAGTGCTAAGTAATCAGGGATTTAGGTACAGCTATAAGTTCATCAGGCACTTTTTTTTTAGTGCTGAGTGCTCAGTTCACAGTGCTCAGTGGTTGGTGGGTAAAAGTTGTTCTAGTACTTTAAACTATAGGCATTTAAAACTCCAGGCACTTTTTTTTTAGTGCTGAGTGCTCAGTTCACAGTGCTCAGTGGCTGGTGGGTAAAAGCTGTTCTAGTGCTTTAAACTCTAGTCACTCTAGGCACTTAAAACTCAGGCACTTTTTTTTAGTGCAGAGTGCCGGGTGCGTAGTGCTCAGAGGATTCATTAACAAAGTATAATTTTGTATTTTAACTCCAGGTCCTCCATACACTTACAACTTAATAAACTCTAAGTACTTTAGGCACTCTTAACTTTAGGCACTCCAAGTAATTTAGGCATTTAAAACTTCAGGCGCTCATTAGGTACGAATTCCTTTAGAAGAGGTGTGTTATTTTTTAGTCTGCAAAAAAACAATCAAAGCATTAGCCGTTTTTCCTCTGCCCGGAAATCTTAATAATCAATGAAAACAATCAGGATCGAAGCATTTTTTTTGTACAGGAAACTCAGCACCTAAAAGGTTAAACTTTGTTTATTAAATCCTGCAGAAAAACCAGGTCCTTTTTTAACTTATCCTGTTGCTGAATTATAAAAGGAGTTTTGTCGAGTTTGCCTATCACTGCCTCCATTTCTTTTGTGTTTGCATACAGCATTTGCCGGAAAGGGTTCTCATAGTCTTTTTGCCTCGAATGGCGGATTTCGGACTGTAAACGTTTTCGGAAATGCAGGTACCATTCAAGCTTTTCCTTCCACGAAATGGCATCAATCGTTTTGTTTCCTTCTATCTCCTGCAAGGATGCAATAGCATGCCTGAATTTCTGTTCGGAATAGGCTTTGCCCTGAGCAACGTAAAATTCGTGAACCTGTTGCCAGCTTATTACTTCATACGATTCTATCCTTTCTTTGAGTAATTTCATTTCTTTAGCTGGTATCATCTGACCGCCAACATTTTCGAATGCTTCGCGTGTAATCTGCCTGTTAAGCAAAGTAAATAATTCATCATTTGTGGTCAAGGGATTTCGGTGCAGATATTCAATAATCAGGTTAATGGAATAATACAGCACATAGTCGCTATATGTTTGGTAAGCATCAGCAGGCTTCAGAATTTTGACAGGACGGTTATCATTTTCGAATTTATGCTTTTTTATTGTGATAAAGGGTGCCTTTTCTGTTTGTTTTGTAAGAAACTGTATACCCTGATTCCGGCATTCTTCATCGCTAAAATCCTTATCAGGGAAATTAGTCATGCAGAATTCCCTACCTGCCAGCAATTCCAGTTCTCGAAGCGAGTCGAAAATGGCGTTTATAGTATCAGGTGCAAGATAGTGAGACTCGAGGAACTGGGTTTTCTCGTTTCGTTTATCGCGGGCCTCATATTTCCAGGCATTACGTTCGAGCGCAAATTGGTTATACATAAGCCAGTATGCAGGCATGATCTGTAAAATATTGCCTGAAACGTCGTTGCTTACAAGCGAAAACGGGAAAGGAATATCCAGTTCGGCAGGGTAGTCAGCCTTCGCAAGTATGGTGAATGCTGCAAAGCGCGAATTATGTTTCAGGCTGGTGCACAAAGCTGGCCAGAATCCTCTGCCGGCGAGTATTTCGCCATCGGCACCCCTGCTGTTGTGGTTGGATCCTATGGTTGCGCCGGCAGCAATATTGCTCTGTCCTTCGATAGTGGCAGCAATAAGGAACGAATTGTTATGGTGTTGTTCGTGAGCCGGAAAAATAAGAGAATTCAATACTTCACAACAGGAAATGGTGGCATTATCGCCAAGGAATGAATTGATGAGTCTGGCTCCGTATTTAAGTTGCGAATTGGATCCAAGCATAAACCGGACTGCTTTAACACCGTAAAATATACGGCATCCTTTACCTATGATGCCGTTTACCAGTTCACAGCCTTCGCCTACCTGTGTTATAGCTTCGGGCGAAGAGTTGATTGTCAGGTTTTTAAGTTTATTGGCTCCTTTCAGATAGGCGTCGGAACCTGCTTTCACATCTTTGATAATACTACAGTTCTTAATTACCGTGCGGTCGCCGATAGTTCCATAATATCCGCGCTGATTGTCGAACTTCTTCTCAGTCATCTCGCGGTAGCGCCTCTGAAGATCTGTATTATGCCTGTCGCGGCTCCAGAGCCAGGCATCACCGGGTAGCATTCCTTCGAAAGGAATCACTGCGCGCCCGCCGTTTTCGTTGCAAATCTCCATCCATATCCTGATGTCTTCCGGTTCGCCTTCTGTAAGAATCCCATTCCCGAATTTTGAATGGCTGGTGGTCGACATTTCATGAACATTGGTAATAATGACTTCATTACCAATAATATAATATGCCATGTAGTTCACATTGTCGATTACAACATTGTCGCCAAAGTCGCAATTGATGATTATACTGTTGTACAATCCTACAGGCATGCGCAGGTCGTTAAATTCGAGGTAAAATGATTCGAGCTTGCCAATACGTACCAGCCCGAAGAATTTACAGTTTTTAACCAGGTCAGGATTGAAAGCCTCCGAAACCAACAAATGATTCCAGTCGTCGCAGGAATTCCTGTTCCGAACCAGAATCTCTATTTCATGTGCGTTGAGATGCCTGAACCTGCTACTGTCAGGATTTTGCTGGTACCTGAGGTAGTATTCATCCTTTCCCTGAGGAATATATTCTGATGGTATAAAATTGTGTCCCAGTGTATTGAGTGGCTCTTTCCTGATGTGATTCATACTGTAAAATTTGAATTATAAAATTATTGAAATAGTTGGATTTTGTTGCGATGTTTTTAAATTATTAACAGAACATCGTATAATTTGATGGTAATGAGCTGATTAATAAGCCCGACTTTTGAAAGGGGAACGGTGTTTTATTGCAATTTGTTGCCAAAAGTAAAAAAAAGCCGGCTTAATGATGCCGGCCTCTCTTTACTATGATTTCATTTTAAGATATAAAACTGCGTGCCTGTTTTAAAGCTTCATCCAATCCCTGCGGATTTTTACCTCCTGCAGTAGCAAAACCGGGTTGTCCGCCGCCGCCGCCTTGAATGGATTTGGCAAGTTCTCTGACAATATTTCCCGCATTCATGCCTTTTGAAGCAATCAATTCGTCGGAAACTAAAACACTTAATGTAGCTTTTCCTTCGCTTTCGGAGCCCAGAACAAGGAACAGGTTTTCAATTACAGCGCGCATACCGAATGCAATGTCCTTTGCAGCACTAGCATCGGCATTAATACGCACCGACAGGAAATTGATCCCGTTTACCAGCTCAACCTTGCTTACCAGTTCATCTTTTAATTTCAATGCTTTTTCGTGGTTAAATGCTTCGACCAGTTTTCGCATTTCAGCATTCTGATCCAGCAGTTGCTGAACGGCCTTTAATGGCTCAGTAGGGCTTTTAACCAGTTGTTTCAGGCCTGCAATCAATGATTCCTGCGTGTAAACATATTCCTCTGCTTTTGCAGCTGTTATAGCCTCAATACGGCGAATGCCTGAAGCAATAGCACCTTCGCTTACAATTTTAACAAGCCCGATCTGCCCGGTTGATTGAACATGAGTTCCACCACAAAGCTCCACTGAACTTCCATAGCGTATTACACGAACCTTATCGCCATACTTTTCGCCAAAAAATGCGAGTGCTCCCATGCCAACAGCCTGTTCCATCGAAACGGCCCTGTGTTCATCAAGCGGATTGTTCTCGCGTACCAGGGCATTGGTCATTTTTTCAATAGTAAGTAGTTCTTCATCAGTTAGTTTCTGAAAGTGAGAAAAATCGAATCTCAGATACTCCGGACCAACAAAGGAACCCTTCTGTTCAACATGCGTTCCGAGTACCTTACGCAAAGCATAATGCAGGAGGTGAGTGGCCGAGTGGTTGTTGGCAGTTGCTGTTCTTCTTTCGGAATTAACAGTTGCCATAAACCGCGCATCCGGGTTTTCGGGAAGGGATTCAGCTATATGAACAATGAGGTTGTTTTCCTTGCGGGTGTCGACAATCTGTAAAATCTCATTGGCCGAAGCAAGTGAACCTGTATCACCGCTCTGACCACCGCTTTCGGCATAAAAAGGTGTACGGTCGAACACAAGTTGATACAGATCTTTCCCTTTAGTGGTAATTTTACGGTACCGTGTTATTTTTACTTCGGCTTCGGTAGTATCGTAGGCCAGGAATTCCGTGCTTTCGGATGCTTCAATCACATGCCAGTCGTCAGTCGAAACTGTTGCGTCGCGCCTCGACCTGTTTTTCTGTTCTTCAAGCTTTATGCTGAAATTATCCATATCAACTTCCCATCCGAGCTCGCGGCTCATCAGTTGGGTAAGGTCAATTGGAAATCCGAATGTATCGTACATTTCGAAAGCAAATTCCCCGTTTATTACTCTCTGGTCAGGATGAGCTGCTATGTACTGGTTGAATTTTACAATTCCGGTTGCCAGCGTCCGCAGGAATGAAGTTTCTTCTTCGGCAATCACCCGCTGGATAAGGTCCAGGTTACGGGTTAATTCAGGGAAAAACTCTCCCATCTGACTCTCAAGAACTTTAACCAGTTTGAACATCAAAGGTTCACGCATGTTCAGGAATGAATAGGCATACCTCACTGCTCTGCGAAGAATACGGCGGATTACATAACCAGCCTTCACATTCGATGGCAGTTGTCCGTCGGCAATAGCAAATGTCACAGCCCTGAGATGATCGGCAATAACCCGCATGGCCACATCACTTTTGTAATCTTTGCCATATTCAATTTCTGTGATCTTTGCGATTTGGGCAATAAGCGGGGTAAAAACATCCGTATCGTAATTGCTCTTCTTGCCTTGTAAAACCATGCAAAGGCGTTCGAAGCCCATTCCGGTGTCCACATGCTTTGCTGGAAGAGGAACAAGCGAGCCATTTGCCTGACGATTGTATTGGATAAATACATTGTTCCAGATTTCAATAACCTGAGGGTGGTCGTTGTTTACCAGTTTGTCACCCGAAATTTTTGCTTTCTCAGCTTCATCACGAATGTCGACATGTATTTCGGAGCAAGGGCCACAAGGTCCGGTATCACCCATTTCCCAGAAGTTATCTTTCTTCGAGCCACGCAGTATCCGGTCTTCAGCAATATATTTCTTCCAGATTTCCAGAGCTTCAGTATCTTCGGGCATGTTATCTGCCTTATCGCCACCGAAAATGGTCACATATAATTTGTCCTTATCAATTTTATAAACTTCGGTTAGCAGTTCCCATGCCCAGCCTATAGCTTCTTCTTTAAAATAATCGCCGAACGACCAATTTCCCAGCATCTCAAACATGGTATGGTGGTAGGTGTCGTGGCCCACTTCTTCCAGATCGTTATGTTTACCCGAAACACGCAGGCATTTTTGCGAATCAGCCACGCGTGGCCATTTTGCCGGCTCGTTGCCGAGAAACCAATCCTTGAATTGGTTCATCCCTGCATTGGTAAACATGAGAGTAGGGTCATTTTTTACCACCATTGGAGCCGAAGGAACCACCTGGTGTTGTTTGGATGTAAAGAAACCGAGGAAAGTACGGCGTATTTCAGCACTGGTCATCATTAATTGTAAATTTTGTAGTTAAAGGAATATTGTTGGATAAGAACTGTATACGGTTGTTATTTAGTTGATTGTGAATGTATGACAAGATGCAGCAAAAGAAGATATCATGCATTTAACAATTGTTCACAACCCAAAGGGCTGCAAATTTAAGTTAAATAATTATTTTTGCTGTTACCGGAACAAAAGTAGCATTTGATTTTAATTAAAAACAGGCATCCGGTTTTGCAAAATGACCCAAATTAAATACCAGTTTAATACCAAATCACTGAAGATCGAGAAGGTGCATGTAACGATGAAAGATCGTTTGAAGCGGCTTGCATCGTCAATGGCATTCGGATTGGTTTTTGGTGCAGTGGTAATAGTTCTTGCATATAATTTTCTGTCGTCGCCACGCGAAAAAGCTATGCAGAATGAACTTGAACAATACAAACTGCAGTATAAAATAATGAACGACCGTTTGGATAAAGTCCAGAAGGTACTTGCCGATGTGCAAGATCGAGATGATAATATATACAGGGTTATTTTTGAGGCCGAGCCTGTTCCTTCCGAAGTGCGCAAAGCAGGGTTCGGAGGTGTTGACAGGTACGAACATCTCGAAGGACTTGCTAATTCGCAGATCGTAGTGAACACGGCAAAACGACTTGATGAAATTACGAGCCAGCTTGTTGTACAGAGTAAGTCGTATGACGAAGTTTTTAAACTTGCCAAAGACAAGGAAAAATTAATTGCCAGCATCCCCGCCATACAACCTGTTGATTTTCATGACTTGCGACGAATAGGGTCGTTGTACGGTTACCGGACCGACCCTTTTTATAAGGTATCAAAATTCCATGAGGGTATTGATTTTACTGCTGCTGTTGGAACTCCGATTTATGCTACAGGTGACGGTGTGGTATCGGAAGCAGAATATAACAGTGGTGGATATGGCAATAAAATTGTTATCAATCACGGTTACAGCTACGAAACAGTGTATGCTCACCTTTCGAAAATAAAAGTAAAACCTGGACAGCGCATTAAAAGGGGTGAAGTGATAGGATTGATGGGAAATACCGGCAAATCAACGGCTCCTCACCTTCATTATGAGGTTCATAAGGCAGGAACACCGATGAATCCGATCTATTTCTTCTTCAACGATATTACTCCTGCTGAATACCAGGCAATGATAGAATTGTCGTCGAAACCTTCGCAGACTCTGGATTAGAATCTGGTATATCCGGATATTTATTCCGTAAACATATACATTCGGATGTTGCCCCGGAAATCACAAAATACTTGAAATGGCTTTACGTAAACAACCTGTCGGAAAATTATATTATCGCATTGGCGAAGTTGCCGATATGTTTAAGGTCAACACCTCGCTTATCAGGTTTTATGAAAAGGAATTTGATATAATTAAACCTCACCGCAATAAAAAGGGTAACCGGCTTTTTACACAGAATGATGTGGACCATTTTCACAGTATTTTTCACCTGATCAAGGAAAAAGGGTACACTCTGGATGGTGCCAAACTACAACTCAGGGAAAACCGGCAAACACCTGATAATCCGCAAAAAGAGGTACTTAATTCGCTGCTTCGGATGAAACGTTTTTTGCTGGAATTGAGGGAACAGCTTTAGGTCAGGTTTAGAAATATTTCTTTTCTGCCAGGAATTCGGTCACATATTCGTATACACCTTCTTCGAGTGAATAAAATGGAGCAGGATACCCGGCTACTTTTATTAGTTTGGTCATATCTGCTTCGGTGAAATACTGGTATTTTTCGCGTATATCGAGCGGAGTATCCACAAATTCAATTCGCTCAGGGATTTCAAGGGCTTTGAAAACGGCTCTGGCCAGATGCAGAAATGCACGTGCTTTGCCGGTGCCCAGATTGTAAAGTCCTGACTGTGCTTTTGTTTGCATCATAAAATACAATACATCAACCACATCTTTTACATACACAAAATCGCGAAGTTGCATGCCATCAGCGAATCCTGAGCGATGCGAACGAAAAAGTTTTACGCCACCGGTCTCGTTCAGTTGCTTGAAAGAGTGCAATATAACTGATGCCATCCGGCCTTTGTGGTATTCGTTAGGTCCATATACATTGAAAAATTTCATTCCTGCCCAGAATGGCGGGCTTTTTTCCTGTTTTAAAGCCCAGATATCGAAATCATTTTTCGATACGCCATAAGGGTTTAAGGGGCGCAGGTTTTCGACAATAGAATGATCATCAGTGTATCCAAGTTCGCCCATACCATAGGTGGCGGCTGAAGAAGCATAAATAAGCGGAATTTTATACTCTGTACACTCTGCCCAAACCTGCTTGGAATATCCGAGATTAAGTCGGTTGAAAATCTCAGTATCAAATTCTGTGGTATCGGTCCGGGCACCCAGGTGATATACGGAGTCTACTTCGTTGTAGTGTTTTTGCAACCAGCTGATAAATACATCACGGTGAACGTGGCCTGCAATTGACTTGTGATCCAGGTTATGGTTTTTTAACGGATTGCTAAAATCATCAACAACAATAATATTAGTCAGGCCTTTGTTGTTCAGCTTGTTTACCATACAACTGCCAATAAATCCGGCAGCTCCTGTTACCACTGTATAAGTCATCACTTTTTAATTTTCAGAATACAAAAGTAGTTTAAAGGTAGCAAAATGCTGATATGTAAAACCGAAATAAAGGGAACAATCATTCGGCTTACCTGATTTCAGCTAATAGGAAATTGAACGACGGAATGAAATTATGCCACTCTTGTGTTGTCAATGGTTTTATTGGTTTGGATGCCTGGATATAGATTATTCAATTTCAACTTCACTTACAAAAAGCCATGCTTTCTGTCCTTCACCGGGATGAGTCGGGGGGCAGGTGCCAATGTTTACGCCTTTTATACGAATGTAACGTGATTTCAGATTATTGAAATTTCTGGCAAGCATCACCGGACCATCGAGCCTGATATCGTCAGTTTCGGCAGGGTAATAGGTCGTTAAAAGATTATAGGTATGTCCATCTTCCGATGAATAAAATTCTACTGCCTCAGGTAGGAAAATCCAGCTGACAGGCAATTGCAAAACATCGATACCCAGTGTCTTTATTGGCTTAACTTTTCCCAGATCAACAGTAACTTCAAAGTCATTCCCCTCGTATCCCATCCATTGTTTGTTTGTAAGATTCGATGATCCTATTAATCCATCGAAAAGGCCTGAAACTCCTTGCCCTGGATATTTTGTGCTGGGCTGTGTGGTAAGTGTTGCAACATTAATTCCCTGAGTAAAAGTATATACCCGGGTTATCGTCTGGCTTGAATACTGCCCGTCGATAGCAATTGCTTTCAACATGCAATTACCAGAAATAGTAAAGGGTAAGGTATATTTTTTTGAAGAGATGCCAGGTGCTGATCCATCGAGTGTATAGTAAATTGCAGCATTTTCACTGGTGCAGTTGAGTTCTGCCTGCTGAGGTCCCGGGAATGCTCCGTCAGCAAGTGAGCACCAGGGTTTCGGGATATAACGGTTTGCTTTTGTTACAACAGTTTTCGAAATAAATGCTTCATTCACAGATCTTCCTATACATTCCGGATTTGTTTTTAGTCCGAGTATCCTGGCGATGGTGGGGTAGGTGTTTACCTGGTCATTAGGTGTTTCGAGCAGCACGTTTTTTCTGATTCCAGGTCCGCTGATAATCCATGGCACTTCGAGTTCTGTCATATTTTCTCCACCATGTCCCAGTCCAATCCCTCCATGATCGGATGTAATAATAAATGTCGTATTCTGAAGTAAACCAAGTTCTGTGATCCCCGAAATAAGTTTTCCGATTTCGGTATCAATATCATTTATTGACTGCAAATATTCTTTTGATCCGAATCCCTTGGAGTGGGCAGTTGCATCAGGATGGCTGTAATAAACAAAAGTGAACAGAGGTTTTTCTTTTTTAAAATAATTCAAAGCCACCGAAGTTATCATTACATGCCCCTGTACATACTGTTCCTTGCTGATGTATTTTTTATTTACAAAACTCCCCAGCCATTCCCAATCGTAGAACATTGCAGTAACCGCTCCCGGTAGTTGTTTCCTGATAAGCGTAAATATTGAGGTAAAATATCCATCCGCATCTTTTACAGTGGGTTCAAATACCTGATTAAGCAGCGACCATTCATTTGAAGTTACTCCATGTTGCTCAGGACCTGCGCCACTCAATACAGTTGCCCAGTTAGGTGCGCTTACCAGAGGCATTACTCCCCGGGTTTTTAAGGATAAAACTCCCTGTTGTATCAGGCTATTGATATTTGGAGTGTTCGAATACTGAAATCCTTCAGCCGAAACTCCATCAATTCCAATTAGAACCACTCGTTTTGTGGCGTCCGACTGAGTTGCAAAAGTCTGAAAATGAGTAAGTGAAAATATTATTCCGGCAAGAATGACGAGCAACCTCATGTGATGATTTTTTATTCTAAAGGTAAGTGTTTTATTTTGAACAGTCTTGAATATTTGCTGATTTACAGTACCCTATTCTGTTTATAGAACGCAATTATTCTGCCACAAGTATATTGCAGGTATGCGTGCTATAATATTAGATCTAATCCGGGAATCTAGGGTATAAAGTTATTTTACAACTATTTCATCGATAAATACCCAGGATAGTCCACCCGCTGAAGGATGCCACGAAGGTAATTTCTTGGTTCCTGTAATGTAGAAACGTACATATTGTTTGCTCTCGAAATCACCTGTAAATCTGTAATTCCGGGTAACCTCTTCCTTTTTCTGGTTGCCTGTAACTTCGGTTGTGCCGGCGTTTTCCCATGTAATTCCATCTGCCGAAACCATACATGTAACCCTCGATGGATGCAGAATCCAGCTTTTAGGATCCCATAATGAACCAATGGAGATGGATTGGAATGTGAGCTTGTCCTGTAAATCCAATGTTACCTGAAAATCTTCACCTTCCCATCCAAGCCAGTGAACTTTATAGCTTTCAGCTCCCTGAACTCCATTTGATAACACAGCTAATTGGCCGCGGCTGTATTTCGGATTGGGAGCGGGTAGAGCGTTTACATTTTTCCTGAAAGCCAGATTGTCTTCAACCTGAACATCAATAAAACGCAGTGTAGCCTGGTAATAGCTATCGACGGTAAACCCCGTTTCGTTGAGGTATTTTACTCCGTTGTTTTTACTTGTTGTATTGAAATCTTCCAGAATTTCTTTCATTTCAGGTTTCAGTACAAATTTCCCATTCACTTCATTATACCAGCCTCTGGAGCCAAACATATCATTCTTGCCTATTTCCATGGTGGCGAATTCAACAGGCAGTTTACTGACTTTTATTCTTTGGAGCACTTCAGGACGACCGGCAACTGCTTCTTCGGCCTGAGTGAATAAGGAATTATAATACGAAATGTTTTCGGCTGACAGGAATGATTTTTCGTGATGAACTGGTGAACCGTAAATATCGAGCCATTCGCCCGATTTTATTAATTCCGTTTCAAGATGGTCAATATACCTGCGCATAAAAGGTGCTGCTTCGGCAAAATATCCATTCAGAAATACTGTCTTCACCGAATCAATATTCACTTCAGGATTCCAAAGCAAGCGAGCCAGCATATTTGCTTTGAGCTCAGCCATTTCATTTCCTTTCATTGTATTTGTCTGCTGAAAATGATCGAAGGCTCCGTTTCTGGTCAGAAACTGAATGTTGGGCTGCAGAACATGCAGGTTTGGAAACGGGGTCACGCTATTGGCAAAATCGACGGTATAATCCCACAGGTATATATTCTGAGTGAGTTTTCCCCATTCAGTTATATCCTTAACAAACGACTGGCTGCCCGGATCACTTTCGATGCTTTTACTGCGATTGAGCTCAATGGTGCATAGCATAATCTGAACATTATCAGCAGGTTTTGTTACCTTGGGTGCCGATCTGGAAAACTGGTATGCAAGTGTCGAGATGGTTTTATCCGGGAAACGGGCAGCTACCTGATTCACAAACCGAAGTAGAGGACCAGAAGGTGCACCTTCTTCGGAAATAACAGAGCTGCACTTCTCACACTGGCAGTAGGAAAAATTGTCATTCTGGCTGACCGACCATATTTTTTTGTCGGGTTGTTTTTCCATTTCAGCCGTTAGTTTGTCGATTGTAAGTTGCAATACTTCCGGATTCGACATGCAAAGCTGATCGATAATTCGCTTTCCACTCATAAAAGCAAAATATTCAGGGTGAGAACCGAACCAGGTTTCCCATGGAACCAGCCGGTTAAAGGTATGCACATAATAGCCGTCGGCAAATACTTCATTTATATTGTCGAGCTTCATCCATTCCTTATAATCTTCGTCTTCATTAAACTGCCCGTGAACAATACGGAGTTTGTTTGCAGGTTTATCCGAATAGTGTAAGGGTTGAAGAGTGATGGATTTGTTTTCCGGGATGTATTGTGCCTCAGGTGCATAAAAGCGACATCCTAACTGTTTTTCCAACAAATCGACTACTCCGTAATAGGTTCCTTTATGGTTTCCTCCAATTATAAAAAGTCTATTATCTTGAGTAAGTATATGAAATTCATCAGGTTCAATACCTGCTTTTAGTTTCGAAGCAAGCTGTGCTTCGATTCTATTGGTAAATCCGACAGAGATCTCATTTTTTGTAGATTTAATAAAATCGGTAGTGATCTTGATTTCACACCCGGATATTTTAAAAATATACTTTTGAAGCAATCCGGCTGCGGCATGTTCATTTTCAGTGGCTTTTTCCGGAATCACTATAGTGTAGGACGAAGTACCGTTAACAGTGATTTTCAGGGGCTCGCCTTTAGCAACTGCCTGATTAGTAATGGAGCAGGTGAAAAGCAAAACAACGGCGAGATAACGTGCTACCATTTTACAACAGTTTTTAATTATTTAACAATGAGTTCATCAGCAAAAATCCAGCAGGGTTGTCCTGCATATTCGTGCCAGCCGGGTAATACTTTCGGACTGTTGGCCGTAACCTTCACAAAACGTATATCTGTTTCCGGGAATGTACTTTCAGCGGCTTTCAATTCTCTTTTGCCGGGTGTGGAGGCATCAAACTTCATTGTACCGCAACTGGTCCAGGTAATGCCATCCAGCGATACCGAAAAATCAACCACTTCAGGGAATAAAACCCAGTCGGACGGATTTTTTACAAAATTCAGACTGAGGCTGCTTGTTTTGGTAGGCTGGAGCAGATCTACTGTAAATTCCATATCGGTTCCTTCGTAGCCTTGCCAGCCTGATTTGTATGAAGAAGTTCCTGTTAACCCATCAGTCATAGCCTGATCGCCGGTACCCGGATATTTAAACGAATATGGTTTGTTGAGTGTTACCGGTTTTCCCGAAGCTTTATTTACCAGAATTTCCTTCTGACTAATGTTTCCCGAAATTTTTCCATTGTTAAAAAGAGCGGCTTTAACCATGCAAGTGCTTCCAATTTCGAAAGGCTGCGAATAGAGATACGAATCAATTGTAGGATCTTTTTCATCGAGCGAATACCTGATTTCCAGGCCTTTGATTTCGCTTGACATGACAACAAGGTTCTGATTATTATTGCGCTGTGTAGTAATATCTACCGTGAAGGATCCCTTGCTGTATTTTATTCCTAAACAGTCGAGCCGGGGAAACTGTTTATCCATCCGTATGTTAAAATCATCCCAATTACGGCGATTTTGCTGCGACCAGGCTACTTCGGCCAATGCTATTGCCCTTGGAAGAGCTTTTAATTCAACCGCTTCGGGTGTTTTGATATACTCGGTCCACACATTACCCTGTATCCCGATAATATGCCGGGCTTCATCCTGGGTAAGAACCGGAGGAATAGGGTTGTACGAATATACAGTCTTTAACGTGAGTTGACTGCCGTTTTCGTCAGTCTCCGTAACAGGGTCACCCTGATAATAATCGAAATAGCAATAATCAACCGGAGTCATTATTGCATCATGCCCCTGTTTTGCAGCATCAATGCCTGCCTGGATTCCCCGCCATGCCATTACGGTGGCTTCCGGAGCCAGGCCTCCTTCAAGTATTTCATCCCAGCCGATCAGTTTGCGATTTTTAGAAACAAGGAACTTTTCTATTCTTTTTATGAAATAACTCTGAAGTTCAAACTCATCTTTCAGACCTTCGGTTTTGATACGTGCCTGGCATTTTTGACACGACTCCCAGCGGATTTTGGGTGCTTCATCACCCCCTATATGGATATATGCGGAAGGAAAAATGCTGATGATTTCTGTAAGGATATCCTGAAGGAACATGAATACCGAATCGTTTCCTGCACAAAAAATATCATCGGAAACGCCCCATCTGGTTCGAACCTCAAAAGGTCCGCCAGTGCAGGATAATTCAGGATAGGCAGTTAAAGCAGCTACCGAATGTCCCGGCATTTCTATTTCGGGAATCACGGTAATATATTTCGATGCAGCATATGATACCACTTCACGTGCCTGGTCCTGAGAGTAATAACCAGAATAGGGTATGGAGTCACTTTCATCACTTTTGCCAATTTGTGACCCTTTGCGAACCGAACCGATTTTTGTCAGCAAAGGATATTTCTTTATTTCGATACGCCATCCCTGGTCCTCGGTAAGGTGCCAGTGAAAAGTATTCAATTTATACATCGCCATGATATCGATGTATTTTTTAATAAATTCAACCGGGTACATATGCCGTCCGACATCAAGGTGTAATCCGCGGTATTGGAAACGAGGCATATCCTTTATAATAACCACAGGTAAAGAGTAATTCCGATCTGAATTCCGGTTTTCGATATCCGGAGGTAAGAGTTGCAAAAGAGTCTGCAAACCATAGAACAAACCGTTGGCTGAAACAGCCTTGACAACAGCCGATTTCTTCGTAATAGCAATGGAATAACCTTCATTGCCAAGAGAAGTGTCAGCCCCGAGTGTGGTAAATACTATAGCGTTTTTTATGGATGCACCTGATTTATAGGTGCCTATTTCAATATTGGTTCCTGACGACAGGTTTATTTTACTCACCAGTAGCTTTGCAATTTCACGTAACCCTTTAGTGTTCCCGTCAATCAGAATCCGTGTTCCTTTCTGTATTGCAAAAACACCTTTTCCCTCTTCAATATGCATGGGAATGGGTACTATTTTTATCTTTTCTGCATGAAGAATTGTTGCCAAGCCCATTAGTAAAACAAAGGGAAATGTGAATTTTTTACAGTTGAATGTCATGGTTTCTGCAGGTATTTTGATAATATAAATGATTGACTTACAGATGGCTGTATAGCTAAAGTCCTTAGTACACAAACTGAAAAAGTACAGTAGAATTTGGAAAATTAAGGACAGTCAGTTGCGGGTAGTGAGATTCTATTCCAGTGATTCCAGTACAATGCTGTGCATCTTTTCGGCATTCCTTTCCATGGCTTCAACAAGCCTGAACTGGACTTTCGCCCTGTCAAGATTATGTTCGGGATAAAGCGTACGAAAATACGGATCGCCATCAATATAATCTGTCAGGAACCTCAGGCCGATAATAAATGTCATAAACCGCGCCGAAAAGGCCAGGTTCTGTATTTCAACATCGGTGAGGGTATGTCTGGTGCTTCGTATGAACCCCCTGGTATAGGCTTCATAAATGGGCAAATTGATATCAACTTTCGATAAATCCTTTTCGTCTTCCTGAGCTGTATTTGCACCTGTACGTATTGCATCACCAAAATCGAACAGCACAGTTCCTGGCATCACGGTATCGAGGTCAACTATACACATGGCATGTTCGGTACTGTTAAAAAGGATATTGTTGAATTTTGTATCGTTATGTGTAATCCGGGCAGGTAACAATCCTGATTCTAAAAGTGCCGGTATTGTCAGCATTTGCTCAGCTCTTTGCTTTACAAATTCAATTTCTGAAGCTATTTCAACCACACGGGAAGCACTGTCGTTGAGTAACGATTTACCGAAAGTATCCAGCCTCTTTGCCATATTATGGAAATCAGGAATGATTTCAATGAGTCTGTCAGCGGGTAAATCAGCCAGCAGCGACATGAAAATACCGAATGCTTTTCCACCTTCATAAGCTATTTTTGTGTTTTCGACCACATTATACACATGCATGGCGTCAATAAATGTATACATACGCCAGTATTGACCTTCAGGGTCGGCATAGAATTTTTTACCATCAGTTGAGGGGATGATTTCCAAAACTTTGAAGGCAAGATTTCTGTTTTTGGCCAGTTTTTCTGCAAGATGGCTTGTAACCGTATCGATGTTATTCATCAGACCTTCTACATCTTTGAAAATGTAGGTATTGATCCATTGCAGAAAATACCCCGGATGACCGGAGAGTGATGTTTTAATATAAAAGGAGTCATTGATGTGCCCGGTCATATTTTTCTCAAAATCCAGAAATTCGCCCTGAATTCTGAAATGAGAAACTATTTCCTTGATATTTCTTTCCATTTTTTACTTCCAGAGTTGAGCAGGGTAAATGCCGGTTTTTATAAGTTGTGCCAGTTTTTCAATAACAATGGGTTTATCTTCCTTGTATGTTACACCAAACCACTTGGCATTGCTACGCAGAACTGTAACACTGGCATTTGAATTATTTATCAGATTATCAACAGCAAAAGGAATGAAAAATTCGGCCTTGAGTGAATCGCTGTTGGCTTTAACAAAATCGCTGAACATAGGCTCAGTTTGTTTGAAATAGTCGGGTGTAAATCCCCAGAAGTTCATTGATACCAGCGTTTCCGGCTTCAGGAACACGAAAGTGCCATCAGCATCCTGGTAAGCAATTCCACCACGGGTATATTGAATATTTGAACGTTCAGTTACTGAAATCAAATGGTCATCTGCATCGGCCTTGCATACACCTCGCGAAACAGAACCATGCTCCGACATAGTATTCCCAACCTGATAACCTACAAGCGAATACTGGGTCTGCTGATCATCAGTTAACGAACAGAGGTAATCAGACATGGTACTGAAAGCATCGGATCCATAAAAATCATCACCATTAATTACAGCAAATGGTTCATTTATAACATCTTTCGCCATGAGAATGGCATGAGCCGTTCCCCAGGGTTTGGTTCTTTCAGATGATATCGTCAGGCCATCGGGTACATTGTCAATTTCCTGAAAAACATATTCAACCTGGATGTAAGGTTGCAGTTTGCTGATGAAAATGTCTTTGAAATCCTGTTCGAAACTTTTGCGGATGATAAAGACTACCTTTCCAAAACCAGCTCTGATAGCATCGTAGATTGAATAATCAATAATTGTTTCACCCGATGGTCCTACAGGATCAATCTGTTTCAGGCTTCCATACCGGCTGCCCATTCCGGCGGCAAGTACTAATAAGGTTGGTTTCATAGTTGAATATTTTTGTAATTATTTCCTGATTTTATGCCCGTAAATGGCGTAGTAAAGTATAAAAAGGTAAATAGGGAACATGATCCAGTATGCTTGCTGGTTTCCAATGGTATCGACAAGAGATCCATAAAAAAGAGGGATTATGGCTCCACCAGCAATACCCATTACCAACAATGCTGAACCAGCTTTTGTAAATTTCCCTAGATCAGCAATTGCCAGAGGCCAGATTGAAGGCCACATCATGGCATTGGCCAGGCCAAGCAAAGCTATAAATACAACACTTGTAAAACCGCTTGTAAACAAGGCTCCAAGAGTAAGTATGGCTCCCAGAACAGCCGAAATGGCAAGTGCCTTATCCTGTTTGATTATTTTTGGGATGGTAATAATTCCAATGATATAACCAACAACCATTGAGATGAGTGTAAGACTGGTAAAATATCTGGACTGATCAAGCGAAATACCGAGGGATTTGCCATAAAGTACAATGGTGTCACCAGCCATCACTTCGACGCCTACATATACAAAGAGTGTAATAAAACCCAGGATTAAATGAGGATACTGATACCAGGCAGTCTTTTTTGAGGTGCCTGCTTTTGGTTCTGTTTCTTCTTTATCAGTATCAATATCAGGTAGATTTGCATAACGTATCATAAATGCAAGAATGCTCAGGACAATTGCCATTACAATATAGGGAAGTATAACACGGCTGGCCAGGTTGTCGAGCAGAGCAGTTTTTTCAATACCCGAAATATTCTGAACCTTTTCCATTATTTCGTTGGCTCCGCCCAGTATCAAGGCACCCAGGATCAATGGACTGATAGTACCGGCAATTTTATTGCATATCCCCATGATTGCAATGCGTTTGGCTGCACTTTCACGAGGGCCGATTATGGTAATATATGGGTTCGAGGCAGTCTGTAGCAGCGCGAGACCGGTACCCTGTATGAATAGTCCGGTAAGGAACAGGCCAAAGGTACGTGTCATGGCGGCAGGTATAAAAACCAGGGAGCCTAACGCCATAACCCCTAATCCTAACGCCATTCCATTTTTAAATCCAACTTTATGCAGTACCAGCGACGAAGGAGGTGCCATCACAAGATAGGCCACATAAAAGGCAAAAGTCACAAAATAAGCCTGTAAATTGCTGAGTTCGCAGGCAATCTTCAGAAACGGAATAAGTGTTCCGTTTAGCCAGGTCACAAATCCAAAAATAAAGAATAGTGCCCCGATGATGGCCAGTGACATGATGTAATTCTTTCGGTTTTCAGCCGTTGATATTGTATTCATAGTCAAAGAGTTATTGGTTATTATTGGTTTTTGTCAGTTACTGTTCCAAGCTTTCATTCTTTTTATAAAATTCAAATTCATTCATTTCAATATGAATTGCATTATTCTTCAGCGACCCTTCTTCCTTTTCTTCTTACTCCTGCGCACATGGTTATATATGCAGAGCACTTCATTTTTAATTCTTCAATTCTTCAATTCTTCAGATTTCCGAATTTTCAAATTTTCAAATTTCCGAATTTTCAAATTAATCAACCTCATACCTTACAAACACCTCGATAGCTTCATATTCAGCCATCCCGAGTTTATCATAAAGCCGGGCAGTGTTTTTATTCCTTTCTTCAGCACGCTGCCAGAATTCACGTTTGTCGGCTCCCATAAACATTGCTCCGTCTTTCTGCGACTGGTGTCTGAAAATTGCGTTTCGTTTAATAACTACTTCTTCGGGACTTAGCGGAACTGCCATATCTACCATTTCGATATCCCATTCCTGCCAGGCACCGCGGTATAACCAAACCCTGCAATCTTTCATCCAGGCTTCATCCTTCATGCGTTCAAGGGCTTCAATTATTATGTCGATACACACACGGTGTGTTCCATGCGGGTCACTCAGGTCGCCGGCAGCATATATCTGATGTGGCTTCAGCGAACGCAGGAAATCCATTGTTTTCTGTATGTCTGCTTCACCGGCAGGAGCTTTCTTTACGGTACCGGTTTCGTAAAAAGGAAGATCGAGGAAGTGAATATTCTTTTCTGGCAATCCGATATACCTGCACGAAGCTTTTGCTTCACCCCGTCGGATTGCCGCTTTTACAGCCAGCAACTCGGAGGGCTCTACACTTTCCTTTTTCTTATTCCTGTAGAAGTCAGAAGTGGCCGAATAAAGAAATTCAGCTTTCGGTTCAATGATATCGTATATTTTTTCATAGTTACGCACAAAATCAAGGTAACGGATAGCATCGTCATCGCTCACGGCTATACTTCCCGAGGTTTGATAGGCAACATGTACATCGTGTCCGTGTTCGACAAGGCGTGCAAAAGTACCTCCCATCGAAATCACATCATCATCAGGGTGCGGGCTGAAAAGGGCAACCCTCTTGGGAAACGGCAAAGCTCTTTCGGGCCGGGTTGCATCATCCACATTTGGTTTTCCACCTGGCCATCCGGTGATTGTATGCTGTAGATCGTTGAAAACCCGTATGTTAATTTTACTGAAAACATAACTGGTGATCAAATCCGAAAGTCCATGATCATTATAATCGCGTTCGCTTAGCTTCAGCAGGGGTTTGCCGGTTTGAGTACTCAGCCACAACACCGCTTTCCTGATCTTACGATCCGTCCATTCGCATTGCCCCACACGCCATGGTGTTTTGAAGCGCGTAAGTTCCACTGCAGCAGGGGGATCAATAATAAATGTAGTATTGGCGTGATTCTGAAGATAGCTGGAAGGGATAACATCGGTTACCGTTCCTTCTACGGCTTTTGCAAGAATCTCAGCTTTGCCTTCACCCCAGGCCATAAGGAAAATCTCTTTAGCTGCCAGAATTGTTCCAACTCCCATTGTGATAGCAAAATGCGGAACATGTTCTTCGCCGTTAAACGAATCGGCTGCGTCGTTGCGTGTCAGCCGGTCGAGAGTTACCAGCCGCGTTTTTGAATTTGAAGCCGAACCTGGTTCGTTGAAACCTATATGGCCTGTTCTACCTATGCCAAGAAGCTGAATATCAATGCCTCCGGCGTCAATTATTCGTTTTTCGTAATCGCGGCAAAATGCTGCAACATCATCTTTGTCAATACTGCCCGAAGGAATATGAATATTCTCAGGCCTGATATCAATATGCTTGAACAACCTGTCCCACATGAAATGATTGTAACTCTGCTGATGATCATGTTCCAAAGGGTAGTATTCGTCAAGGTTAAAGGTAATAACATTCGAAAAACTCAGGCCTTCTTCCTTATGTATGCGGATAAGTTCGTTGTAAACTTTGAGTGGGGTCGACCCGGTTGCCAGGCCGAGAACTGCATTTTTTCCGGCTTTTTTTCTTAACAGTATGAGAGCCGCAATTCGTGAGGCAATCTCAACCGATCCTGCAGCTGCCGATGGAAAAACCTGAACCGGTATCTTTTCGAAACGGGTTACAAAAGCATCATCATTCAGCATTGAACTGTTTGATGCTGATGGATTTCCTTTAATGTCAGATAATTTCATGGTATTGGAAATTTGATATTTTTTATAGATTCAAATTTGTCATTTGCCTGTTCTATGATTAAAATCATTTCATAGAATTTAACTTTGAGTTTTTAGGGTCTGTGTTCTGTAAAATTTCATCAGTAAATATGTTTGGACCGAAATCTGCTTACTTTTCTGAAATCATTTTTACCTTATTGGGTTCCCCTTTCCTTCTAAATGCAAAAGCTTTGGTATATATATAAGGTATACCAAAGCAGTTATTCGATTTTTGTGGCGATTAATTCTATTCCTTCTGGAAAACTTTATTCATTACCAGGGCAACTGTGCCCATTAAACCGGCATTCTGACCCAGACTTGAAGTAATGATCTGGGCATCGCGCCTTATTTTTGCAATGGTAAATTTGTTCAGATTCTGCTGAATAGGATCTACGATATAATTTTCAGCTTTAGTCAACTCACCGCCGATTATGATCAGCTCAGGATTGAAGAGATGTATCAAAACAGCAATACCGCGGCCAAGGTGCTCACCTATATTGGCCAGTAATCCAATTGCAAACTGATCACCATGCTGAGCCGCCTGCAATACGGTTTCAATAGTGATTTTATTCAGATCACCGTTTACCAGGGTTCTTATAACCGTGGTGGCACCATCACCAATTTCCTTGCGTGCTCTTTTTATCATAGTGGTTCCCGAAGCAAGAGTTTCGAGGCATCCAATTTTTCCACAATAGCAAAGCTGACCATCAGGATCAACCTGAATATGACCGAATTCACCCGAAAATCCGGAATTCCCCTTGTAAAGCTTGCCGTTAAGTATCATTCCAAGACCAATACCCGAGCCGATATTGAGGCAGAGTACATTCTGTTTGCCTTGCGCCATCCCGAATGCCTGTTCGCCCAACGCCATAACCTTAGTATCATTTTCGACAAACACAGGGTAGTCAAATATGTTTTCAAACTGTATGGTGGCAGGCTTTTCGTCCTGAAGGTAGCTGTAACTGATGCCTGTATGCAAATCAATAAGTCCCGGAAGAGCTATTCCTATGCCCATAAGTTTGGTTTTATCAATTCCTGACTCACGGATAAAATCGTTTACGGCATCTTTCAGACTTTTCATGAAATCTTTTGAAACTTCGAGCCCTTCGTCAATCACTTTTATATCAACCACAGGTTGATTACTGAAATTGAATAAGCCTATGCGTATGTGGTATCTGCTGATGTCAACCCCCAGAACATAACGTGCCGGCGGATTCAGTCCGTAAAGGTTTGGTCGGCGGCCTCCGCTTGATGAACCTATTCCTTCTTCAGCCAGAAAACCACTTTCGATTAATTCGTCAATAGCCCTGGTAATGGTAGGGGTGCTCATGTGTATTATCTTACTCAGCTCAGGTATGGATTTGCATCCATTTTGATACAATTCCTTTAATATCAATAGTTTGAGTATATACTTTTTTGATCCGTTCGTTCTCGGATCACCTGAGGTATTCCCAAATAACATGCTTTTCTTCATAATCCGTAGCTAATTCGTAATAAAAAGCAGACTAAAAGTCTGCACCACAGTATGGGCGCGTAAATTTACAACAATCATTAATAATATCATCTTACATAGTGAAAAAAGTTATTAAGATTGGAAAGAATTTTATTTTGTTCTTTCGCATCTACTGGAAATATTATACAACAGTCACACTATCAGATAAATATAAGTGCTTTTACTGACAACATCTTCTGAACATTATTTTTTCTTACATACATGTTAGTCAGCAGTATCTTTCTGGAATTCTCCTGTTTTATTTACCCATGCCAGTTTTTGGGAGAAAAAAAATAACATTCCTGTAGTTAAGCTGACTTTTCTGAAAGAGTAAGCGGGTATTTTATGGAATTATATTTATTATTAGCGAAACTTTAAAAAAAATATTTGTATGAAAGTTTATATTGACATAATTATATTTAACTTTAGGCCGCAAAACGAAAAATAGTAATAACATAATTTTACTGGTTCTACAGGCTAATTGCAAATGAAATTAGTTTATAGGCTGATAATAAGCATATTGTAAAAATGTGTTAAGATAAGATTAAATTTTTTTAAAAAATATTTAACCTTAGTGTTAAAAGTTTATAAAATATTTTATTAGTTTCGCCTTTTCAATGAAAAATTTTCTAAACATTCAATTATCATCAACCAACCTCAAGTCAAACTTTAAACAAAAGTGCTTATGAAAAAAGTGACACTCTTGATGGCGCTGATCCTGTTCTGCTCATGGCAGTTCGCATTAGCCCAAAAAACCATCACCGGTACGGTAACTGATGCCAATGATGGCTCAACCATGCCAGGTGTAAATGTTGTGGCCGTAGGAAGTACTACAGGAACAATAACCGATATTAATGGATATTACTCTATTATCTTGCCTGCCAATGCGAAAACATTGGCTTTTTCATTTCTTGGTTATGTGAGCAAAGAAGTTGCAATTGACAACCAAATAGTTGTTAATGTTACTCTGGAAATTTCAGCTGAACAACTTGAGGGTGTTGTAGTTACTGCACTCGGTATTCGGAAGGATGCAAAGAGAATAGGCTATTCTGTTCAGAAAGTTGCTTCCAAGGATTTAACCAAAACAGCTCCACCTAGCATGGCTATAGGTCTGATGGGTAAGGCTGCCGGTGTTAACGTCTCGCAGCCTAGTGGTGTTGAAGGTAGTTCACAACGTATTGTAATCCGTGGTAACAGTAATTTGTTGGGTAACAATCAGCCATTAATAGTTATCGATGGGGTACAAATGGCTGAAGGCAGGATGGGTATGGCTCAATCAAATGGAAGTGGTTTTAATATCGGAACAGGACGTTATGAGACACCCGATTTGTCTGCTACACAAACCGACTGGGGTAACTCACTGAATTTCATTAACAGTGCTGATGTTGAAGATATTAATATCCTAAAAGGTCCAACTGCCGCCGCTTTATATGGTTCACGAGGTTCTAATGGGGTTATTCTTATCACTACTAAAAAAGGTGGTCAATCTGATGGATTTGGTCTTGAGTATAATTACTCGACCCGCTGGAATCAAGCTTATCTCTTTCAGGAGTATCAGGATCAGTATGGCTATGGCGGATCGAACGGAATGTGGTCAGCCACAGATAGGCTACCTAAAGATGCAAATGGTAACCTGCGTTATCCAATGGAAGCTGTATGGTCAGGTGGTGGAGTTGGAGATAATTATACCCAATTCGGTCCTATACCTGGGGGGTACATGTTCTGGGATCAGTTTAGCTGGCCAGGTGCTGGTTTATCATGGGGTGCCAAAATGGAAGGACAACCCATTGTATGGTGGGATGGTGTCACTCGTCCATACTCTCCAACAAAAGATGCTAATAAGTCATTTTTCCGCACAGGAAACACTTCCGCACATAACCTTTCATTTTCAAAAGCAGGTGATTTCGGAAGCTTAAGAGTATCGATGAACCGTACTGATAACACTGCTATCGTTCCAAACAGCGGTTACGACCAAACATCATTTAATATTGGATCGAACCTGAATTTGAGTAAGAAAATGAAAGTTGAAGCTGTAGCAGGATATACCCGATATAATCGTATGAATACACCTAGCATGGGTGATAATAACAGTATCGGCAAGTTCCTTACTTACGGTTTTCCTGCTGATTATATTAACATAGAGAAGGATACCTATGTAAATGCTGATGGGTCGCAGAATAAATACGACAACAATACATACCCCATGAGTTATCCATATAGTAGTTATACTAATCTCAACTGGCATACTTATAAGCAGAACACTTCGCTGCAGAGAGATCAACTATCAGGATCAGTGAAACTCAATGCCGATGTTACTCCTTGGTTTAACCTGATGGGAAGAACTGGTCTTGATTTTTCATCAAACGAATTTGAAACCAAAAACACGCCTGTTGATGCTTTCGGTTACCAGGGACAATATGGATTTGAGATGAATAAGGACTTTACCGTAACCGGCGAAGCAATTGCAACTGCACATAAATCAAATTTATTCAATGATCTGGATGCCAGCCTCAGCGTTGGAACCAGCTCATGGTACAATAAATTTAATGGTTCAAAGGCATTTAACAATGGTCCGTTTGCTAACCCTTATTTGTATTATTTATCAAATACCACAGCTACAGTTAGTACCAGTTGGTTGCCAACCTATTACAGGCTTGAAAGTAAAATCAATTCAGTATACAGTCTTTTAGATCTGAGTTATAAAAACTTCTTGTTTTTACAGGTTACAGGCAGAAATGATTGGTCATCCACACTTCCAGTCAACAGTAACTCTTATTTCTATCCATCAGCCAGTTTAAGTTTTGCTTTTACAGAAGCCTTCGACATGAGTTCATCTAAAAGTTGGCTTGATTTCGGCAAAATACGTCTCGCATATGCTGGTAGTGCTTCTGGCACTGATCCATATCAAACAGAAACAGTTTTCTGGTCAGGAGTATTTGGCGGAGCTACAACAAGGTATTTGCCACAGACTTTACCAACTGAATTCCTGAAACCTCAACATTCAGCTTCTTTCGAATTAGGAACACAACTTGCATTCCTCCAGAATCGCTTATCACTTGACTTTTCATACTATAATATAAAGTCAACGGATCAAATTCTTCAGGGTCAGGTTTCTGTAACATCAGGTGTTAACACTGTTACAATTAATACAGGTGAACTTCAGAACCGTGGTATAGAATTCATCATTCGTGCTACTCCTGTGAAAAAGAGTAACTTTGAATGGAATATAGGCCTGAATGCTGCTCATAACCAAAACAAGGTTATCGCTCTGGGCGAAGGAGTCGACAAATACTACCTCGGACAAATATTCGGTACACGTACCGGTGTTTCAATGTATGCCAAAGCCGGTGAAAATTTCGGTACTATATACGGACTTGATTATACTTACCTGAATGGTGAAAAAGTTGTAGCCCCTATTTACGATAAGGGTGATCCAACAAAAGTTGTTGGTACTCGGTATGTCACAACCAAGGATCCCGTTGCTATCGGGAATGCTACTCCTTTTCTTACTGGTGGTTTATCTAACAGCTTGAGTTATAAAAACTTTAGCTTGTACATCCTGACTGATTTTAAATTGGGTGGAGATATTTATTCCATGGACTATGCCAGTGCAATGGGTGAAGGTAAAGCTCCTGAAACCTTGCTTGAAAGAAATGGTGGTGGACTTCCATTCACATATCCTGATGGAACAACAGCTAACCATGGTGTAATCCTCGATGGTGTTTTTGCAGATGGTACACCAAATACCGATGTTGTACATTATATGTATAAATATGCCGGTCAATACCAGGCTTGGTCCAATGTGGATATGCCTCGAAGCAATGCAGTATTTGAAAATACCTGGATTAAATGTAGGGAAGTATCGCTTACTTATGACATCCCTGCAGCAGTTGTTAAATCAACAAAGGTTTTCCAGGGACTTAGCTTCTCTTTAATCGGCAGAGATTTGTTCTATTTCTACAAAACCCTTCCTGATAATATGAACCCAGAAGGTCTTAGTGGTGTAGGTAATCTCCAGGGATTACAATGGGCTGCCATGCCGGGAACACGTTCACTTGGCTTCTCGATAAAAGCTAAGTTCTAATAATAAGTCTAACTCAAAAATAGTATAACCATGAAAATTCAAAAATATATCAGCCTGCTCATGGTGATGTTGGTAACAGTATTTACTATCTCATCATGTACCAAGGGGTTTGAAGAAATGAACAAACCTTATAATCAAGCTAATACGGCTTCAGTCGGAGAGATCTACAATAGCATAGTAAGTTCAATGCAGATTAACTGGCAGGAACAGGCTACCTATCATTCATTCGTTTATGAAATCACACAGCAAACAACCCAGTTTGCCAGTTCGGGCTACCGTATGGAAAATGCATCAAGTGAAATGTGGCAAACCTATTTTACTATGTTAGCGAACTCAAAACTGATTGATACGGTGATTTCAGCCGATCCCAATAAGGCCAACATGACCAATATACTGGCTATGAACAGAACATTGCGGGCTTACAAAACTATGCGTACAACAGAAAGTTTTGGCGACATACCTTACTCAGAAGCCGGTTATGCAATTTATGGTACAGCTTATTACAAGCCAAAGTACGATAGTCAGGAAGAAGTGTATAAAAAAAGTATCAATGACCTGAAATGGTCAGTTGACAATTTCTCGACTTCAGCTGATCAGGTTAAATTGGGCAGCAGTGAAACATTCCTGAAAGAAGATATTGCTTTGTGGAAGAAGTTTGCCAATTCACTCCGCCTTCGTTATGCCGTTACAATGTATGATAAAGATCCTGTATTTGCCGAAGCTCATATAACTGATGCTTTGAGCAAACCATTACTTGTTGAAGGTGAAGATATAGGCTTATGGCCATCAAAAATCCAGGGTTTAGTTTTCGACATGCATTCGTGGTCATTTTCAGCCAACCAATACATCCGTTTAGGAACCACCATGTGGGACCAGATGTCGAATAATGACAATCAGGACGGAAGTGGGATTTTTGATCCGCGCTGTAAAATTTTCTTTGAGCCAAATAACGCGGGTAATTGGGTTGCTTACCCACAAAATCCTACAGCTTCAACCCCATCAGAAGGTGGTGATCCATATAACGATTTACGTGACAACGATTGGTCCAGCAAAGGAACTAATTGTGTTTACTCGCCAATCAACTATTACTTCAAGGATAAAACATATATCCCGGAACTTATGATTACCGCTGCTCAGGTGCATTTGTTCAAAGCTGAAGTATACAATAGAGGTCTAGGTGTAGCCAAAGATGCTGGTGTGGCAAAACAAGAGTACGAAGCTGGTATTACTGCATCATGCAACTTCTGGAACCAGATTGCAATTGATTGTCCAAAATGGGTAAACGGGAAACCTGCAGCCTTGCCATCTTCAGCTGAACTTACTGCCTTGTTAAGTGACCCTAAAGTTGCTTATAATTCCGGAGATGAAGCTGCTGCATTAAAGAAAATTTATACTCAGATGTGGGTAGATGGATTCCGTCAGCCATGGGATATATGGACATTATACAGGAGAACTGGTGGTAATCTTCCAAAAGACCCTGATAATGCTTCGTATACAGAAAACAATTACGGTATTTATCATAGGTATACTTACCCGGCTACCGAGCAGGATTATAATTCTGACAGCTGGAGTGCAGCAATGGGAGGCTCCGATAAATATGATACCAAGATATGGCTCGAACAATAATGTCGTGCATTTGACTTAAATTCTCTCTTATTGAGCATCTTTTATGGAGGCTGTCTAAAAAAGTTAGACAGCCTCTCTTTTTGTATAACGAATATTGTTTTATAGGTGAGATGAGAATTCCTGTACTTTCCTAATACATAGGAACAACTGGTAAAAGGCATTGATTCCTGCTGTGAGGTGGTAACTGAAATAAACCATCAATGAGGTAAGTGTACTTATGAACCAAAACTTTTAATAAGGCTAACGAGTGGAGGGTGAGCAAGCAACTGATCGTCTATAGTTCTAAATTCAACCATAACCATTCACGACAAAAAAATCATTGGTAAATGAATGGACAGTCTATCTGCAAGAGGTCTTGATCCGCATTCAACAATAGTTGGAATATGTGAGATATGATACCATAAATTAGGATATGTGTGTCAGTAGAGAATATAGTATGTAAGGTAGGTATATCCATTAAGAAGGTCTATTTCTTAACAACTAAGGAACGCTAAGGATGTAGCCATGTGCAATAGTATCTATTTTGACAGGAGAGAACACCTGCTCAATCTATTGTTCTGCGTTTTTGAAGCCAAAGTTCTCTACTTGAAAACCCTGATCAGTTTAACTCCGTGTGCCGGAACGGTAGTGCTGTATTTCTGATCAAAGCGCCCTTCATTGGTCTGCGACCAAACATCTCTTACCATATGGATGCCTTTGAGGTTCAGATCATTCCAGGTAACAGTAAGCTGCGAGGAAAAAAGCCCACGGTTAAAAAGACCAACAGCTATGGAACCGTCTTCGAGATTTTTTGACCATATTTCGAGATTATCATATTGTACTACCCTTGATGCCTGTTTGCCCAGAGGATCCTGGTTTATATCCAGTACTTCGTCGTTCGAGAGCAGACTATAAGTAAATTCATCCATCTGAGTCATGTCGCAGCCAATCAGCAGTGGAGAGGCGAGCATGGCCCAGAGCGAAATATGAGTATACTGTTCATCAGGCGAAAGCCGGGTAGGGTGTAATGAGGGTCCCAAGCCAACTTTACCGACAACCAGCATATCCGGATCGTTCCAATACCCGGGACCTGCGTAATTTTCGAGACCCGCCTGTCCAAAACCTATGGACTCCACGCTCGACCAGTCGTCAGTTATATCACCGGTGGTGCGCCAGCAGTTACCACCTGCTTCTTCGCCCCATTCCCATACATTTCCCATTCCATACTGGCAAAGGCTGTATACAATATCGCGGTTCGTCTTTTGTAGGGCATCACGCATTATGAAGTAGGGCTTTTGCAATTCCGGTAAGCTATGGTCTTTGGCTATGCTTTCATAATCGCACCAATCATATTTCAGGTAGTCGAATCCCCAGGTGGCAAATTGCATGGCATCCTGTTCTTCAAAGGCATAACTTCCTGTATATCCGGCACATGTTTTAGGTCCCGGACCTGTATAAATTCCGATTTTAAGTCCGAGCCCATGTATATAGTCAGTAAGTCCTTTAATATCCGGGAATTTCCTGTTTGTGTTTATATTTCCCTGCTCATCCCTGACTTTTCCGCCAACCAGCGTGTCATCACTATCGGGACGTATCATCCAGCAGTCATCAATGTTGATATAATTCCACCCATGATCAGCCAGTCCGCTGCTTACCATGGCATCGGCGGCAGCTTTCACTTTATCCTGATCAAATGAACATCCAAAACAGTTCCAGCTGTTCCATCCCAGTGGAGGAGTAAGTGCAATCTGGTTTCCACATACAATAGTGAGCATGCGGTAATCCGATCCTGCCTGATTGGAGGCTGCAAGCATAACTTCATATTTCCCTTCAGTTTCTATCTTTCCTGTAATAATTCCTGTTTTAGAGTCAATGCTCAGACCTGATGGTAATTCGAGAGCTGAAAATTTCATAGGACGTTCACCTGTGGTCGCTACCCTGAAAAGGAAATCGCTACCAGGACGGGCTCCATAAACCTTTGGTCCGTTTATCCTGGGTGTTGCCGGAGCCTTAGGCGTTCGTATTACTGCTGTTTGAACCGGAGGGTCAATCACAACCGGTTTTGTGCCATACACCAGGAAATAGGAATCAGCCCAATCTGTATGATCATAATTTGGTCCGTCGGAAGTAGCTTCGGTACATAATAATAAGGTGTCAATTTTTACCATGCTGATATCAACCAGCTCGGCTGGTCCGCCGGAGCGCATTACATTGCTTTGCCATAACAGATCTTTATTGCTGTAGATTTTAAAAACGGAAGAACCTGTAGTGGATTTCTCCTCATCATTTATTCCAACTATCGCATGGAATCTGGCCGAGCCTCCGGCCAGTTTAACATAAAGAATACTGGAGGCGTGGGTTCCAAACCCTTTTTTATATTTGACGCTATTCAGAATAATGGGATTGCCCATGCACGAAACATCAGCCCCTGGATGTCCCCAGCCAATCCTGCCTTTTGAGATATCAAGCGACGAAAGCCAGATAGTATCGTAGGTTTGAGCAGTTGTAAATGAACAGGTTATCACTATAAGCAAAAGGAAAAAAAATGTTCTCATAATCCGGTAATTTCTATATAAGACTATATTTTGGAATGGATGTCAATGTTTTGAACAGAGTTTATAAGCTTCAATCAATTTTAGAATCAGCTTGAATGGTAATGATAAGAAAAATCGCTTCTGTAAAGCTCCCTTTTTCTCTTTGCCAGGAATCACTTGACTATTTCTCTGAACAACGCGACGGGTTATCTGAAAAAAGCGTTGATCTAATGTGTTTAGGGCCTAAAAGCTTACTCCTTGAGAAGCTCAGGAAATTCCGAGTGGACTTTTATAATCAGTTCGCCAAATAAGGTATTTGCCCATGCAAACCAGCTGCGTGTATAGTCAGCTGGATTGTCCTTGTTAAAGGATTCGTGCATAAAGCCTTTGCCTGCATGTGTGGTTTTCAACATACGCAGGCATTCTCTGATCTCATCAGGATCATTGCTTGTAAGAGCCTGCATAATAATTGTCATAGGCCATATTTTATCAAGTAGGGTATGCGGACTGCCGATTCCCCAGGCTGCTGTTCCTTTGAAATACCAAGGATTGTCAGTACTCAAAACAAACCTGCGGGTGTTCTGGTAAACAGGATCGTTTAATTCAACACAACCTAAATAGGGTAATGCCAGTAAACTGGGGATATTGCTGTCGTCCATCATAAGATGGTTACCAAATCCGTCAGTTTCAAATGAATAGATATGTCCGTACTTAGGATGATTCACTTCTGCATGGTTAAATAATGCAACTGTTATTTCATCACCAAGTTCACGGCATCTCGTATCAAGTTCCAGTATTCCGAGAAATGTTAAAATCTCTGATAAATCAAGCATGGCTTTCGCAGCAAAAAAGTTGGAGGGTATCAGGAACGGAAAAATGGTAGCATCATCCGAAGGACGGAATACCGAACAAATTAATCCGACCGGACGAATAGGATTTCCCATCCCGTTTCCGGGAACCGTGTCGGTCTGCCATGCAGTTACTCTTTTAAATGAGTATGGTCCTTCGTTCTGCTTGCGCTGCTGCACAATAAAGGTATCAACAACCAATTCCATGGCTTTCAGCCAGTCAGTACCAAAAACAGAGGTATCTCCGGTTGCTTTCCAGTACCCATGTGCAAGCCTGATCGGGTAACAAAGTGAATCAATTTCCCATTTGCGTTCGTGAATGCCGGGTTTCATCTCGGTTATGTCAGATTTCCATTCACTTATTGCGTCACTGTCAAGAAACGCGTTGGCATAGGGATCAAGGAGTATACATTTTACCTGCCGGTTGATAACTCCGGCTATGAGTTTACGCAAAGGTTCATCGTTATTCAATAAAGGCAGGTAAGGCCATACCTGCGCTGACGAGTCGCGTAACCACATAGCATGAATATCACCGGTGATTACAAAAGTATCAGGTATACCTGCTGTTTCATTATAAGTTACAGTTGTGTCGAGTGTATTTGGAAAACAGTTACTGAACAGCCATGAAAGCTCAGGATCGGCAATATCGATCTTGATCTTTTCAATCAGCTCGTCAACTGATTTGCTGACAAATTTTCTATGTGCTGTAACAGGCCGAAGGCTGTTATAATCTATTTGTACGCCAATTGGGTTCGATACGAATGCGGAAGCATAGCCTGAAAAGGTAATTCCAGCCAGTCCCATTCCCGTTGATTTAATAAAATTACGGCGTGTTTGCATACAAGTTTGATTTTTTGTTGATTTTTCCTGAATTAAGCAGTTTTCTATTGTCAGGTTCTTACAAAAGTAAATATTTTGAGTAAAAAAGTATTGTATTTTCCGAAATGCTTACTGGTGCAGTACTACTTGTTGATGAAATAATTTTGTCCTTATCAGGTCAGGGGTCGAAAATTATCTTTTAGTCCGGTTTTATTGAAATTCCTGAATTTTGATTGGTCATTTTAGCGATGCAGATGGACGGTACACCTTGCGCAGATAATTAATTACAGCCAGCAATAAAAGGTATCTTTCCGGGAGTGCAAAAATGCCTTTAAGTAAGTTTAAAACCCTGTTAGTGTTAATAATGCACTAAGTATAGTTTGTTAGTCCAATAACAATAGTTGGCACCTTTTTAATTTAGAATAAGTCTAAATAAGAATATAATCAATTAAAATACAAAATAATATGAATTAAATTAAATATACCTTTAATCGCTATTTGTTAAAAAAAATATGTTAACTTTACGGATAATTAAAAAATACATTATCTTCGTGTTATAATTACACTTAAACCTCAATCAAATTATGAAAAGAACTATGAAATTAAGTTGGGTGCTGCTAATAATGCTGGCAGTTACCTTTGTAAGTTCCTGTAAAGATCCTGATCCGGAACCAGCCGTTATTGCAAGTTTTACATTCAAGGTTGATGCTGCTGATTTTAAGAAAGTTGCATTCACTAACGAATCGAAAAACTTTAAAACAGTTGCATGGGATTTTGGTGATGCATCAGCCATATCAGCTGATACTGATCCGGTACATACTTATGCAGGTGTTGGCGAATTCACTGTTAAACTCACTGCTACTTCACCAAGTGGAGTTACTGATGTTTACACTGAAAAAGTAACAATCGCTGACCCAAATGCCGAATTGACTAAACTTGTTGGTGATGTTTCCAAGACATGGAAACTGCTTCGCGATGTTACAACCGGAGTTTTCCCTCTTGAAGTAGGTCCGATTGATCATTCTTCAATATGGTGGGCTGTTGGTAATGGCAACGACGAACTTGCCAAAAGGCCTTGTATGTTCAACGACGAATGGACTTTTGGTCGTGACGGTTCAATGGTTTACGATGCTAAAGGTGACTACTGGGCAGAAGGTGGTGTTTTCGAGCCATCTAACATTTGTGCAAGCACAGCAGATCCAATGGTTGGTATAGCTCCAAATAATGAAGACCTGTCGGCATGGGGTAATGGAACACACAAATTCCGCATGGATCTCGCAACCAAAAAAATTACTGCTATTGGTAAAGGTGCTTTCATAGGATTCCTGAAAGCAACAACCGACTGCGAAGTTATGAAATTTAACCCTATGGTTCAGGATTCAGTAACCTACGACATTATCAGTCTTTACGATGGTGCTGTTGATACTCTTATTGTTCAGGTTAATTACAAGTTCAATCCTGCTGATGCTGCATTTGGCGGATACTGGAGATTTGTACTTGTTCATTACGATAATCCTGCTGATGAGCCAAGTCTTCCAGGTAACAAACCTACTGCAGGTTTCAACATGACTCTCAGTGGACTGACAGCTACTTTCGAAAATACTTCAGGTGGTGCTGATTCGTACCTCTGGGATTTCGGCGACGGACAAACATCAACCGCAATGAGCCCTGTTCATACCTATGCAACTGATGGTATTTACAATGTATTACTTACAGCTACCAATTCGAATGGTGATGCTACTGCAAGTTCTATAGCTTTTGTATCAAATTCAGTTCTTACCGATGCTCTTCTTCAAGGAGGTGCATGGAAAGTACGTGTTGAGGAAAGATCAATTTTTGTTGGACCTGGCCTTGGCAGCAGCGCATGGTGGGCTTTGCCAAAAAGCTTTATGGTTTCAGGTGTTGGTACCGAAGACTGGAGCTGTATTACAGATGATGAATTCACATTCGGCGCAGGTGGCGTTTACACATACGATACCAAAGGGTCAGCCCGTAACGATGGTTACTTTGGCGGAACCAACGGTTGTATTGACGATGCTACAATTGCAGCAAGCGGTAACGGTGCAGCATTCGGATCAGCTACACACTCCTATACATTCACACCCGGAAGCAAAAGCAAAAAAGGTGTTAAGGCACGTCCAATCATTACGCTTACCAATGGAGCCGGAAAAGCAGCATTCATTGGTTTCATGAAAGGATACTATGGTGGTGAAAATACAAGTGGTGCAAATGCTCCTAACGGAGGCTTCGCTACTAATACCTACGAAGTAATGGGTTATGCCAATACCGGAACTAAAGAGTATTTGTTTGTTTCGGTTGATTTGACTGCTGATCACACAGGTGGTTCAGCATGGTCAGTCATACTTGAGAGATAGGTTAACTGACTTATTTTTAATCAGGATCAAGAGTGGGCGGGTTAACGGCTCGCTCTTGATCTTTTTTTTAATCAAACCTGAAACTGAATTCATCAACCCTAAGATGTAATTGTGTGCAAATAACTCATCCTGAGTTGACTTTTCAGTATCTGTAATTTATTACTGACACTCAAATAAAAAAACAAATGAAGAAAATATATACATTGCTTATATTTTTTATGGCAACCATCTTTGTTTCGGCTCAAACAAACAGGATGGTTACCGGTAAGGTGACAGATGCTGAAGGCATTGGTCTTCCAGGAGTTACCATACAACTTGTAGGTTCTCAGACGGGTACTATTTCGGATATTGATGGAAACTACCGCCTGAATGTCTCTCAGGGAATCCTGAGGTTCAGCTATATCGGGTTTATATCGCAGGATATAAAACTTGCTGAGCAGTCCATTCTTAATGTGGTACTGATCGGACAGGCACAGACTTTGAATGAAGTTGTTGTTGTTGGTTACGGAACCCAGAAAAAAAAGGATTTGAGTACCGCGGTTTCCATAGTTGGGGAAAAAGAACTTAAAGGCCGTCCGATTGTATCAGCAGCTCAGGCTATTCAGGGTAAAGCAGCCGGGGTACAGGTTGTTCAGCCTTCGGGTAAACCTGGCTCTGCGCTTTCGGTACGTGTTCGCGGTGCTACTTCGGTGCTGGCTGGCAACGAGCCTCTATATGTGGTCGACGGTGTTTGGACCAATGATGTGAAAGGGCTTAATGCAAATGATATTTCGAGCATGAGTGTGCTGAAAGATGCTTCGGCAACAGCTATTTATGGTGCAAGGGGTGCTAACGGGGTTGTGCTTATTACTACTAAACGTGGTGTCGACAATACTCCTGCAGTCAGCTTCAATTCCTATTTTGGCATTTCAAAGCTTCGTAAAACCATTGAAGTGCTGGATACTAAGCAATATCGTGATCTGATGAACGAAATTATTCCCGGTGGATTGGATCCTTCGGCAACTGATTTTAATAACTGGAGTGATAAGGTTTTCGGTACAGGCAGTACACAGTCCTACCAGTTTTCGGTTTCGGGAGGTGACAGTAAATCCAGATATTTCATTTCAGGAGGTTACCTGAGTGACGAAGGAATTGTTAAGCCAGCCAAGTTCAACAGGTATACCTTGCGGTTGAACCTTGACAATGAAGTACGTCCATGGTTGAAAATAACAACCAGTATTAATGTAATGAATCTGAATACCAAGGATACTCCTGATAATGCAAGCTCAGGCAGGGGAGGAGTTATTATGAGTACTTTAAACACTCCACCTTTCCTAAATGTATATAAACAAGACGGAAGCGGATGGTTCGACCCGAATCCTTTCCAGCCATCGTGGGAAAATCCTATTGCATATATGGAAGGACCCGACCAGGAAGCAACTGACAAACAATTGCAGGGAAATATCAATGCCGAAGCAAAGCTTATGAAAGGTCTATACCTGAAGTCAAGAGCCGGTGTTGAAGTAAACACTCATCAGTGGGATTATTACCTCGATCCTTTCAGAACCAATTATGGACGCCAGCAAAATGGTGTTGGCCGTTCCGACAAATACAATGGTAATACCTGGCAATGGGAAAATCTTCTGGATTATTCGACAATTATAGGAAAACATCGTATTGCCGGTCTAGCAGGAAACAGCATTCAGAAGTTTCAAGGGAGTGATTCCTATATTGAGGGTAACGATTTCCCGGCAAATACTTCTGTTCGTTCCATTTGGGCAGCTAATATCGAAAATGGCGGTACATCGCAGAGTGGGTGGGCAAATAGCTCATTTTTCGGACGTGTAATGTATGATTATAACAGCCGGTATTATCTTACTGCAAGTATTCGCAGAGACGGATCGTCGAAACTTGCAAATCGATGGGGTACTTTACCGTCCTTTTCGGCTGCATGGCGAATTTCGTCAGAGAGTTTTATGGAAGACATTACTTTTATCGATGACCTTAAATTCCGTGGAGGCTGGGGTAAAGTGGGCAATGAAGGTGGTCTGTCAAACTATGCCCGGTACGGCATAATCAGTTACTATCGTCGCGATATAACCAATCCTCTTTCAGGTCCAGGATCATACCTATCAGGTTACGGCAATCCTGATTTGCGGTGGGAAACTACGGCTCAAACCAATATAGGCTTTGACTTAACGATTCTGAATTCAAGAGTGACTGTAAATTTTGATGCTTATTATAAGAAAACAACAGACGAATTGCTCGATAACCAGCTTACGACTTCTCTTAATCCATCCTATATTCAGACTAACAGCGGATCGCTCGAAAACAGAGGAATTGAATTTAATATCAATACAATTAATATTGATAAGGAAGTCAATTGGTCAACGGATTTCAATATGTCGTTCAACCGCAACAAAGTGCTTACACTCGATTATACACCGGTTTTCTTCTTTGGACATATCTACAGCAATAATTCGGATGTAACCATTGTTAAAGAAGGCTTACCACTTGGTACTTTTTACGGATATGTGTCGGAGGGTGTTGATCCTTTAACCGGAGATATTATTTACAAAGATGTGAACCTCAATGGTATTTTTGATCCGGGCGACCGTACCGTCATCGGTTCAGGGGAAGCTGACTTTACTTTTGGACTAACTAACAGTGTGAGCTACAAACGCTTCGATCTTAACGTGTTTTTCCAGGGAAGTTATGGGAATGATATTTTCAATGCTACCAGGATTGACCTTGAAGGAATGTTCGATAGTAAAAATCAATCCACCGCAGTACTTCGTCGCTGGACTCCTGAAAATACCATTACCGATATTCCAAGAGCTGTTGGTAAAGGGAATGTTGATAATGTACGCAATTCGTCGCGCTTTGTTGAAGATGGTTCATACATCAGGCTGAAATCTATGACCTTATCATACATAGTTCTTGATAGCAAAGCTAACTTCAAAGCCATCAAAAAACTATCAGTATATGCCACAGGACAGAATTTGCTGACTTTTACCAAATACAGTGGATTTGATCCAGAGGTAAATGCTTATGGTAACAGTGCCACTGAAATTGGCATCGATTATGGGACCTACCCACAGGCAAGGTCGCTGATACTTGGTCTAAATGTTGAATTTTAAAAAATACAGATATGAAAAATATAGTAATAGCCCTTTTAGCTCTGTTGCTGGTTATACCGTTCACTTCCTGTGATAAGTTCCTGGATATGAAACCAGTAGATAATGGAATCAGGATCGAAAACACAAGTGCTGATTCAACTTACTACAAATCAGCCAGTGATGTGGAAGCTGATCTGGCCGGGGTTTATTCAGCCTTCAAGAACGAGTATTTTGAACTCGACTATTTTGTAAATGGTGATGCACAATCTGACGATGCTTATGCCGGTGCCGATAATCCTGCAAATTTTCAGATTGATGATTATCGCATTGATGCAACTAACAGTAATGTAAGTCGCGATTGGGGATATCTTTACAGCACTATCGGCAAGGCCAATACTGTGATTAACAATATTGATGAAATCACAGATCCATTGCTTACTGCCCAACGCAAAACTGAAATAAAGGCTGAAGCAAGTTTCATGCGTGCATTTATGTACTTTCAGTTGGTTCAATTATGGGGTGATGTTCCATTGCAGTTGAAGGAAGTTAAAACAATTAGTGCTGAACTGCTTCCTGAAATTTATCCTCTTCTGTTCCCTTCCAGGTCACCTCAAGCGGAAATTTACTCCCAGATAATTACCGATCTCGAGTTTGCGCTTACAGGTACAAAAAATATCCGCGAACACAAAGGTTTCGTGACAACAGGCGCAGTGAATGCTATACTTGCTAAGGTGTACGCTACCGTTGAGCCTCATGACTGGAATAAAGTACTTACCTACTGTACTAATGTTACCAATGGACCTTACAATCTGCTTTCGGATTATGATATGCTGTGGAACAACGAAAACGAAAACTCTACAGAAGCCATTCTGGAAGTAAATTATGAGGGAACCAGCACCGACGGAAACTGGGGTGCCAGCATGTTCAGAGGACTCGACTGGAAAAAATTCAATATCCCTTCCAATGATCTTGTAAAAGCTTTTGAAGATGAGAGTGATGATATCAGAAAGAATGCCTCAATTGTATTTCTTGATGTTACAGGTAAATGGTCAGATGATAACTGGCCTCAGACTCAATATCCTTTTGGTAACAAGTACAGGGTTTTTACTTCACCCAGTCCTCAGAATTATATTTTTCTGCGGCTTGCTGATATTCTTCTGCTGAAAGCTGAAGCATTGAACGAAACAGGCGATGTGGCTGGTGCTGCAGCACTTGTTAACCAGATTCGGTCGAGGGTGAGCTTGCCCAATACATCAGCATCGGATCAGGCTTCGATGCGGCTTGCTATTGAAAAGGAACGCAGACTCGAACTGGCTTTCGAAGGACACCGCTGGTTCGATTTGAAACGTACCGGAAGAGCGATAGAAGTAATAAATAATGCACGTGATAAAAATGGAGTGAGTCTGGGATATCAGCTCAATGAAAACAGGCTGGTATGGCCAATCCCTCAGTCGGAACTGGATAAAAATGTTAAATTGGTTCAGAATCCGGGTTATTAATGGATTTTTAACTTAAAACTGTACCTGCTTCAAGTAGGTTTCAGTTTCGACATTGACTGTTCTTTCTTTTACCAAAAGACATATAAAGTGCTGAATGGCTATTGCTCTAAAGCTGCTTTATATGTCTTTTTTTTTATTAATTCAACTTTTGCTGAACCAGTTTTTGTATTTTGAATATATGCGACGGTATTGTTGATGCTATTTTAAATTGGGCAGATTCATTTTCCGGGGAGTAAATCCTTTTTCAAACTCATAAAAAGTCTTTCCCGCTAGCTATTTGGAATGTGAAATTTACCGGGAGCATATGTGGGTAAGATTTATTTTCGTTCCACAAAAAATACAAAGGAGGCACAAAGGCACTAAGAATAAGGATAACCCCTTTGTGAACCTTTGTGTCTTCTCCGTGTAACTTTGTGTAACTCCTTTAAAAGCTATACCAAAAAGGCACAAAGGAGGCACAAAAGGCACAAAGAAAAGTTCAAACCCTTTGTGAACCTTTGTGTCTTCTCCGTGTAACTTTGTGTAACTCCTTTAAAAGCTATACCACAAAAGGCACAGAGCAGGCACAAAAGGCACAAAGAAAAGTCCAAACCCTTTGTGAACCTTTGTGTCTTCTCCGTGTAACTTTGTGTAACTCTCCTTTAAAAGCTATACTACAAAAGGCATAAAGGAGGCACAAAAGGCACAAAGAAAAGTTCAAACCCTTTGTGAACCTTTGTGTCTTCTCCGTGTATCTTTGTGTAACTCCTTTAAAAGCTATACCACAAAAGGCACAGAGAAGTCACAAAAGGCACAAAGAAAAGTACAAACCCTTTGTGAACCTTTGTGTCTTCTCCGTGTAACTTTGTGTAACTCTCCTTTAAAAGCTATACCACAAAAGGCATAAAGGAGGCACAAAAGGCACAAAGAATACGGATAACCCCTTTGTGAACCTTTGTGTCTTCTCCGTGTAACTTTGTGTAACTCTCCTTTAAAAGCTATACCACTAAAGGCATAAAGGAGGCACAAAAGGCACAAAGAAAAGGATCAATTGAGAACCATAGAACAAGTAATCAAAAAAATAACTGATAAAATTTTGGGTTGCCACTTACAGTCCTTGTACTTTAAAACATATTGATTATTTGCTAAGTGTTAATAATGCACTAAGTACATTCCCCTTTTTTGGTTTTCGAAATATTGCAGGCGTAATTTAGAATTAGGTTAAACAAATTTTCAATAAACTTAATATCAATATCTTAACAATATATTAAACTGCAAATCAATTTTAGCTTTTAATAAAAAAATAATATATATTTGTTGTTGTGAATTTAATATTAATATCTTCGTGTAAATTTTACACCAACCAAACCAGGAAGCAATTTCTGAACTACCCGGAGATTAATTCCTAAGTAAGATTCATTACAAACCTCAACCAACCCTTATTAAACCATTATGAAAAAAAATCCTTACAATTCTCCGCGAAGCCACACCATGCGCAGTAGAGTGTTGCTTCTCACCGGTATCCTATGGCTTGGAGTCACATCCATGCTTTTTGCGCAGAATACCTATTCATACAGTGGTACTGTTACTGATAAGCAGGGCGAAACTGTTCCCGGTGTTAGTGTTTATGTGAAAGGCACAGTAGGAGGGACTTTGACCGACATTAACGGAGCTTTTAGCATAAAAACTTCAAAATCAACAGAAGTACTGGTGTTTTCATTTATCGGTATGATGAAGCAGGAAATTCTTGCTACAGCAGGTATTCCTGTTATGGTTACACTCGAAGACGAGTCAGTAGGCCTGGAAGGAATTGTTGTAATCGGTTACGGTTCGCAGAAGAAAAGTGTTGTAACCGGTGCTATTACAAGCGTAAAAGCCAAAGACCTTGAGAATGTTCAGATCACACGTATCGAACAGGCATTACAGGGCAGGACTTCGGGTGTAACCATTACATCCAGTTCAGGGCAGCCAGGCTCGGGTTCCACTGTTCGGGTTCGTGGTATAACATCAATTAACAACAGCGATCCATTGTATGTAGTTGATGGTGTGCCGATTACTGGTGGAATAGATTATCTGAACTCGGGTGATATCGAATCCATTGAAGTTCTTAAAGATGCAGCCTCGGCAGCTATTTACGGTACCCGTGCAGCCAGTGGGGTAATCTTGGTTACGACTAAAAAAGGTAAATCAGGCCGTTTTACAGTTAATTACAATGCCTACTTTGGCACTCAGGCACCTGCCCACAAGCTTAACCTGTTAAATGCTACCGAATATGCAACATTGCAAAATGAAGCAGCATACAATCAAAACCCAAATGGAAAAGTTCCATATCCTAACCCTGAATCATACGGTGAAGGGACAGATTGGCAAAGCTTGATATTCAATAACAGCGCAGGCATCCAGAACCATGAACTAAGTATAAGTGGTGGAAATGACAAATCTACTTTTTACAGTTCTCTCGGATATTTTAATCAGGAAGGGGTGATTGCCTCATCTATCTCCAACTATAACCGAATCAACCTTAGGTTTAATTCGGCACATCAGATAAACAGCTGGTTACGTTTTGGCAATAATTTCGGGTACTCACATATCAAGAGCCAGGGTTCGTTGAATACCAACAGCGAGTTTGGCGGGCCATTGTCCTCTGCCATCAATTTAGACCCATTGACATCGGCGATTGTTTATGACCCAGTATTAGCAAACGATTCACTTTATATTGGTCACAGGGTTGTAAGGGATTCATATGGAAATCCCTATGGAATAGATACAATTGTTACTCAGGAAATGACAAACCCACTTGCCTACATTCAAACCAAGCAGGGAAATTATGGATGGTCAGATAATATGGTTGGCAATATTTATGCTGAGGTTGAACCAATAAAAGGACTGAAATTCAAATCGGATCTTGGGCTAAAATTAGCTTATTGGGGCGATGTGAATTTTTATCCTGAAGTATATCTTAACTCCTCTACCTCAACCAGTCCAAATTCATTTGCAAAAAGCAATAGCAAAGGGTTTACCTGGAATTTTGAAAATACTGTTTCCTATACCAAAAGTATTAATGTGCATAATTTTACATTGTTGGCTGGAACCAGTGCATTTGTTGAAAGCTCCGAAGGCATAGGATTTTCGGTATCTAACTTACCTGTAAATACTTTCGATTCTGTTTCCATGGAATTTCCCGATTTGCCCGAAACTCGCGATGGCTATGCCTGGGAAGGAACGAATCACAAAGTCAGTTCCCTATTTGGCAGGTTAACATACAATTATGATGAAAGGTATCTTTTTACAGGAATTGTAAGGCGTGATGGTTCATCAAGGTTTGGACAGAACAATAAATTTGGGGTTTTCCCTTCCGCATCTCTGGGCTGGGTTATTTCACGAGAAGGTTTCTGGGCAAAAAATGAAATAGTAAATTTCTTAAAACTTCGTGCTTCGTATGGTGTTGTTGGTAACGATAACATACCCGATTTTCTATATCTGGCTCGAATTGTGGGTGGCCGAAATTACACTTTTGGCGACGACAACTATACCTTGGGTTACAGTCCTGCCGCTCCGGCGAACCCCGACTTAAAATGGGAAGAAACCAGCCAGTCGAATATAGGTTTTGAAGCAACATTCTTAAAGGACATTACACTTGTTTTCGATATCTACAATAAAAATACCACTGGCATGTTGCGCCCAATTATTTTACCAGGTTACGTTGGAGTTTCTGATGCTCCTTATGGCAACGTGGCTTCAATGACCAATAAAGGGGTTGAACTTGAACTTTCCTACCACAAAGTTGTCGGCGAGCTTGATTTTAGGGTAAGCGGAAATGGATCGTATCTCAAAAATGAAATCACTGATTTAGGAACCCGTGAATATACTGCCGAAGCAGGCTTTCAGGCCAGCAATTACGAACTGACCCGTAATATAGTTGGATCTCCTATTGGTTCATTTTACGGGTTCGAGATACTTGATATTTTCCAGACAACAGCAGATGTAAATGCATATAGTATTGAAGATGCAAATGGTATTTCCAAAAAAATCCAGCCAAATGCCAAACCTGGCGATTTTCGCTATGCCGATTTGAATGGAGATGGTAAAATTGACGGGGAAGACAGGACTGTTATTGGTGACCCAACCCCCACCTGGACTTATGGTATTACAATCAATGCTACATTTAAAGGTTTCGACCTGATGGTTTTCGGTCAAGGTGTTGGAGGAAATGATGTATTTAACGGCTTACGCAGGTTGGATATGCCAAACGCTAACTGGACAGATGCTGCTTTAGGTCGTTGGACCGGAGAAGGCACTTCCAATAGCTTCCCACGATTGGTAAATGGCGACCCGAACAAAAATTTCAGTAACCCATCCAGTTTTTATCTGACCAGTGGGGATTATTTTAGGATCAAGACCTTGCAAATTGGTTACAACATTCCAGTAGATTTACTTAAAAAGGTAGGCATGCAACAGTTACGTGTCTATGTAAGCTCCAATAACCTTTACACAATGACCAAATATCCAGGATACGATCCTGAAATTGGTGGTGGAAGTTTTGGTATTGATCGTGGTGTTTACCCGCAAGCACGCACATTCACCGGTGGATTGAGTGTTACATTTTAATCATTATAAAGTAGAAAGAGATGAAAACAAATAATATTTTTCTGTCCGTAATAGCAGCAACGGGTTTAATGCTTGTTTCCTGTTCTAAAGATTTCGTAAATGTGGAGCCAAAAGGCACTGCTTTGGAGGCGAATTATTACCGGAATGCCACTGAAGCATATAATGGCTTAGTATCAGCTTACGATCCATTGGGAACTGAGTGCGGAAGTACCTATTCCAATAAACTGGGGCCTTTAAATTCAGCTTCTGACGATTGTTACGCCGGTGGGGCAAGTTCGTCGGACGTGCCTGCATGGCAAGCCTGGAACAACTTTACGGTCGACCCTTCAGTTGGTATACAAGGCGATTTCTGGAACCGTAATTTTACAGGTGTTTATAGAGCTAATGTCATGTTGTCGAAGCTGGACGGCATTTCAATGGATGCAGCACTCAAAGCACGGTATATTGCTGAGTGCAAGTTTTTACGTGCATATTATTACTTCGATTTGGTAAGATTGTTTAAAAACGTTCCTTTGTTTACAAGCCTTGTTTCACCTGCAGATATTTTTAATGTTACTCAGGCAAAACCGGAAGTGGTTTGGGCACAGATTGAAAAGGATCTAACTGAAGCAATCCCCAATCTTCCTGTTTCGGTGCCTTCATCAGAAAATGGACGAGTAACCCAGATGGCCGCCAATGCCCTTTTAGGTAAGGTTATTCTGTATCAGAACGAAGAAAGCCGTATGCTTGAAGCTGCTGATTTATTCGAGAAGGTAAACACTTCGCCTAACTATGAGTTGCTAAGTGATTTTGGTCAGATTTTCCGTCCGGACAACAAATTCAATAAGGAATCTATTTTTGAAATTGTTCATACTTCTAAAGCCATTTCGGGTTGGGGTTCATGGCCAAATTTTGAAGGCAATGTTTATACACAAATGGTTGGCCCTCGTGGCTATACCGGACCAATTTACAAAGCTGGCTGGGGTTTTAACCCTATTACTTTAGATTTGGTGAATTTAATGAAAAACGACCCGAGATATAAATACACGGTTGCCAATATTGACAGTCTAAGAAAAGCAGGTTTTTGCGGATATGATCAAACCGGATATCAGAATACAGGTTATTTTATCCAAAAGTTCGCCCCACTCGTTGAATTTTATAATTTGTCACAACAGGGCGATCCAGTGTTAAACTATCCTAATGATGTAATAGAAATACGTCTAGCCGATACTTATCTTATGGAAGCCGAAGCACTGATTCGCGGTGGTGGAAGTGCTTCGAAAGCGCAGGGATACCTGGATGCAGTGCGTGCACGGGTTGGTCTGCCATCGGTTCCTGCTACTTTAGACAACATTTATAAAGAGCGCCGACTGGAACTTGCTACTGAAGGTCACCGTTTCTTCGACCTGGTTCGTACAGGACAGGCAGGTACTGCTTTAGCTTCGAAAGGCTTTACTGTTGGTAAAAATGAAATATTACCAATCCCACTTTCGGAGTTGGGGAATACCCAATTGGTGCAAAATCCAAATTATTGATTTGGTGAATTACAATTGAAGTTGGTTTGTTGATTTAAGCTGGCCGTTTCATGGTAAACGGCCGGCTTTCTTTAAAAATGATAAAAATTAATTCTAAAATCAGTTCACTACTGATACCATTCTCTGGTACTTTTAAATCAGTTTGACTGGAAATATTATGCAATATCAACCGTTATATCTTATGAGCTTTAAACAAGATGCTCATCGGTATATTGCTGATTGTCCAAAGTGACTCAAGGTTAAGGAATAATGATAAAATTCTGTAAATACTCTATACCAACCAAATGAAAGCACAAAAACTTCTGAAGCGTTTTTCCTTTGCCAATCTGATACTGGCTTTCTCATTTTTATTTTTGTATTCCCCTGCATCAGCTCAGGGTTTAAAAGCCAGCGGAACAAAAATAATTGATGCCAGCGGCGATGAAGTAATACTGCGTGGTATGGGTCTGGGTGGCTGGATGCTACAGGAACCTTATATGATGGAAATGAGCGGTTTTGCGGGTGCACAATGGGAAATCAGGGAGAAAATAGCAGCTTTGATTGGCGAATCCAACACCGTGGCATTTTACAATGCATGGCATGCAAACCATTGTACACGGAAAGATATTGATTCACTGGCAGCATGGGGTTTTAATTCGGTGAGGTTGCCCATGCATTATAATCTGTATACTTTACCTATTGAAGATGAGCCTATTGCCGGCGAGAATACCTGGATAGATAAAGGTTTTATTATGACAGACAGCCTGATTAGCTGGTGTAAAGCAAACAATATGTATGTGATTCTTGATTTACATGCTGCACCCGGCGGACAAGGCAAGGATAAGGCTATCAGCGATTACAACCCATCAAAACCATCGTTGTGGGAAAGCCAGGCAAACAAGCAAAAAACCATTGCTTTATGGCGTAAACTTGCCGAAAGATATGCCAACGAACCCTGGGTAGGAGGGTACGATCTGATAAATGAACCGAACTGGGCATTTACTGCAGGCGGGAACCAGAATGGTTGTTCGGAGAATTCGAATGCGCCCCTTCGTCAGTTACTGGTGCAAATTACAAACACTATCCGTGAAGTCGACAATCAGCATATTATCATAATTGAAGGCAACTGCTGGGGAAACAATTACAACGGAATATTCCCTGTTTGGGATAACAACATGGTTATTAGTTTTCATAAATACTGGTCATACAACGACCAAAACTCCATTCAGGGAATAATAAATACCCGCAACCAGTACAATGTACCGATCTGGTTAGGCGAATCGGGCGAAAATTCAAATGTGTGGTTTACCGACGCTATTTCGCTGGTTGAAAAAAATGGAATTGGATGGGCCTGGTGGCCACTGAAGAAAATTGGATCGGTTACCAATCCAATGACGATTGTAAAAACTTCGGCTTACCAGACTTTGCTGGATTACTGGAACAACGGTGGAACTCCTCCTTCGTTATATGTTGCCAATAACACACTGCTTCAGATAGCCGAAAATGCTAAAATTCAGAACTGTATATACCGCAAGGATGTGATAGATGCCATGTTCAGGCAGGTGAGTGATTCAACTACCATTCCCTTTTCTGCACATAGCATTCCGGGCATCATACCAGCTACTGATTATGATCTGGGGCGTCATGGTAAAGCGTATACCGATGTTGTAAATGCCAATTACAATGTAACCACCGGAACCTACACAGCCTGGAACACTGGCTGGACTTACCGTAATGACGGAGTGGATATAGAGTCATCGTCTGATCTGAATCCGGGTTCCAACGGGTATAATGTAGGATGGACCTCCGATGGCGAATGGCTTCAATATACAGCAAATGTCGATTCAACCGCTGCTTACAGCGTAACAGTAAGATATGCTATTCAGGGAACCGGGGCAAAGCTGAAATTACAGATGAATGGCGCTGATGTAACAGTTCCGGTTGCAGTACCGTCGTCAGGAGGTTTTCAAAGCTGGGCCAATTTCATTTTCGACGATGTTATTCTTTACAAGGGACAGCAGAAATTAAAGCTAGTGAATGAAAAAGGGGGTGCTAACCTGAGTTTTCTGGATTTCACACTCAGCAAGAATACAGTTGACGTTCCCACCAAAGCAGTTTCGGCCGAAACATATATGAGTACCGAAGTAATTTATCTTACCTGCAACAAAAGTCTGGTTGATTCAACGATAGTTCCCGATAGCTTCAGTTGTACCGTGAACGGCGACATCGTAAATATCAGTTCCATAAGTATAAATCCTGATGATTCGCGACAGATCAGGTTTTCACTCGGCCAGCAGATATTTGATATCGATGTTATCAGGCTGAACTATTCAGGTAACCAGGTAATGGCCGGTGATGGCACCTTGCTTCAGAATTTCACCAATCTGGTGGTTAAAAATAATTTGCCTGTCTACCTGGTTATTCCCGGTAAAATTGAAGCTGAGGCATTCAGCGTGAATCAGGGATTGCAATTAGAGACTACCACCGATGCAGGTGGAGGGCAGAATGTTGGTTATACAAATACCGGCGACTATCTCGAATACAAAGTAAGGGTTATGAAAACCTCCAAATACTACGTGGAAGTGAGAGTAGCTTCGGCCGGCACTGCCGGTCGTATTGAGGTACAGCAGCTAAATTCCTATGGAGCCGTTACTGGTTCAGTTGTAATTAATATCCCCGTTACAGGAGGATGGCAGACCTGGAAGACTGTTGGCGCAGCTATTGATCTAACCGAAGGGATCTGCACGTTAAAAGTTAAAATCCTTCAACCCGAATTTAATATGAACTGGTACAGGTTTTCCGAAACCAGTCAGGGCTTAAATGAGAATGAAAGTCCTGTGTTCGGGATTTTTCCTAATCCGGCGAAAGATCAGGTATCCATCCATATTCCCGGGTCATCGGGGAAGAAAAAGGAAATTAGGCTGCTCTCAACCAACGGAATAGTAGCAACTTCTGTTGAAGTGGCTGATGATGAAGTAATGAAGAATATCAATATTAGTGATCTCCCTAAAGGGATGTATATTGTTGAACTCGAAATGGACGGAGCCCGGTTTCGCAATAAACTTATCATTCAATAGAATGGCCTTATATTTTGTAATTTTACAGATAAATAAACAAAAACTAATTCACACACTGTAAATCCCTGAATTATGCAAACCTGGAACTTTAAAAGCGTAATACTCAGCCTTGTATTTTGCTTTGGCTTTTGCCTGGTTTACAGCTGTAAAAATAATGATGGAAATCCTGATCCAATCGATACTATTGATACCACAGGCAATGCGCCAACCGATATTTCGTACTGGATCACAAAACCGGATAAAACGGCCCTGCTCAAAAAACAGAATGTAAGTTTACTTTTTGGCAGCACAACCAATTCATTCCCGTCACTGAAAGTTGACACGGCAGTAACCTACCAGGAAATGGATGGCTTTGGTTTTTCACTTACTGGTGGGAGTGCGTACCTGATCAATAAATTGGGCGCATCCAGCCGCGATGCTTTGTTGAAAGAGCTTTTTGGGTCCGACAGCAACAGTATAGGAATCAGCTATATCCGTATCAGTATTGGTGCTTCGGATCTTAGTTCGTCGGTATTTTCCTATGATGACATCCCCGCCGGACAAACAGATCTGAATCTCGATCATTTCACCCTCGAACCGGAGAAAGCGGACCTTATCCCTGTATTGAAATCCATTCTTCAGATTAATCCCTCAATCAAAATTCTGGGATCACCCTGGTCGGCTCCTGTGTGGATGAAATCGAATAAAAATTCCGTCGGAGGTAGCCTGCTTCCCGAATACTACGATGTTTATGCCAGGTATCTGGTTCGGTATCTTAATGGAATGAAAGCTGAAGGTATTACTCTGGATGGCATTACTATTCAGAATGAGCCACTGAATCCTGACAATAATCCCAGTATGAAGATGCTGGCAACCGAACAACGTGATTTTATCAGGAATAATCTTGGTCCTGCATTTGAAACTGCAGGTTTAAAAACAAAAATTATAATTTACGATCACAACTGCGATCATCCTGAATATGCTACCACTATACTGGGCGATCCTGAGGCAGCTAAGTTTGTCGATGGTTCTGCATTCCATTTGTATGGAGGTGATATTTCAGCATTATCAGTAGTTCATTCTGCATTTCCAGATAAGAATCTTTATTTTACCGAACAGTGGGTTGGAGGACCAGGCAATTTCAGCGGTGATCTGAAATGGCACATTCAGAATCTTATTATTGGTGCAACCCGCAACTGGAGTAAGAATGTTCTGGAATGGAATCTGGCGTCAGATCCTTTGTACGATCCTCATACCAACGGTGGTTGCACCAAATGTGAAGGAGCCGTAACCATAGGTTCTTCCATTACCCGGAATGTTTCGTATTATATCATCGCACATGCTTCCCGGTTTGTGCCTGCAGGTTCCGTGAGGATAGCATCGAACGTGCCGGCTAATCTGCCAAATGTAGCATTCCGGACTCCGCAAGGCAGGAAAGTACTGATCGTTTTAAATAACAGCAACGAATGGCAATCCTTTAATATTGAGTTCAATGGACGCCGTGCACCAACTTCGCTGGCTATTGGTGCAGTTGCAACTTATGTGTGGTAGGATGGCAGCTGATATGTAAAAAAAATGTCACTTCAAATGATTGTTTAATAACACACAAATACTCTCAGATAATTAATAAACAGATTAATACCTCAATATATTATGAAAACTTTCAGGCTCTTTTTGATACTGGCTATTGCTAACTCGCTCTTACTTATTTCGTGTAAGGAAACTGAAACACCACCGCCGGATATTTCGCTGGAGGAATTGGTTTCCAGTCCCGAAGGAAACGATATTCAACTTTCTGCTTCTATTCAAATCACGTTGAGTGCAGCTTCCGACAAGCAGGTAAGTCTGAAATTTACTACCCAGGATGGAACCGCTGTAGCAGGTGAAGATTATGTTTCTTTTAAGGATTCACTGCTTGTTTTTCAGCCCGGCGAAACACAAAAGACCCTTGGTGTTAAGTTGCTGAGTGATGATATGTTCGAATCGGACGAAACCTTTTTCGTTACTGCTTCCGCTGCAAAAAATGGCACACTCCTGAAATACCGTTCCACAGTTACCATAACCAATGACGATGCGTTTATTCCTGTTCTGAATATGGCATCGCTTTCCAAGGTGACTGAAGGCAATAATGGTACATCTGTTGCTAAAGTTACAGTTACATTGTCGGACGTCTATGATAAAGAGGTGAGCCTGAAGTGGTCGACAGCAAATGGATCAGCAAAACCAGGTGATGATTTTCAGGCAGTTAACGGTTCAACCGTTGTTTTTGCGCCAGGGGAAAAATTGAAGTATATCGAAGTACAACTTGTTGCCGATCAGGTGCTTGAATTTAATGATTCCCTGTATGTAAATATCAATGAGGTAACCAATGCCACCCTTGGGAATTCACATGGTAAACTGATTATTAACAATGATGATACTTATTCACCTGAAATAGCTGCTGATGGTCCTATTACTCCTGATAACTATCCGGGGATGCAATTGGTGTGGAGCGATGAATTTACGGCTCCCGGAATAAACATGGAAAACTGGACATTCGAATTAGGCGGCGGAGGCTGGGGAAATAATGAGCTGGAAGTGTACACCAATTCCCCCGAAAACGCTTATATATACGATGGAAAACTCAATATAGCGGCTACCAAAACCTACGTCGGTTATAATTCGGCCCGTATGGTAACCAAGGCAAAAAAGGAATTCGTGTATGGCAGGATTGATATACGTGCCAAGATGCCTTTCGGCCAGGGAATATGGCCTGCTTTGTGGATGCTGGGCTCGAATATCGGACAGGTAGGATGGCCAAAATGCGGGGAGATTGATATTATGGAATTTCTGGGTCATGATGTGTCGAAAGTATATGGCACGGCACACTGGGACGAAGGCGGTCATCAGTACAAAGGAGGTTCATTCACACTTCCGGCCGGAGAAGGCTATGATGATAAATTTCATGTTTTTACCATTTTATGGCAGGAAGGTTCAATTGTTTGGTATGTTGATTATCAGGAATACTACGAGGTTACTCCTGCAAATATCAAATTCGATTCATTCAATCTGTCGCAGTTCTTTATCTTTAATGTAGCTGTCGGCGGTAACTGGCCGGGTAATCCTAATGCTTCAACTACCTTCCCGCAGCGGATGCAGGTGGATTATGTCAGAGTTTTTATGCCTCAATAGTTTTTCCTTTAACAATGATTAATTAATACTGACTCACATATGAATAAATTGTATCGTTTTGCAGCCCTGTGTTTGCTTGTTTTGCCTGTAGCGGCTGAATCTTCTGCAGGTAATGAAACCCCTCAGACAACTAAAGTCAAAAAAGTACAGGTATATACTACCGCCGAAAATACAGATCTGCGGTTATCGTTAACCGCGACTGTAAATTTCGTTGATTTCGGGCAGCCTCTCGAAACTCAGCCTTGCATATTTGTTGACCCGGGCAAGACCTTTCAGACTTTTGTCGGAATCGGAGGTGCGATCACTGATGCTTCGGCTGAAACATTTGCAAAGCTTTCCAAAGAAAAGCAAAAGGAAATACTTGCACAGTATTACGATCCTGAAAAAGGTATAGGTTACACACTTGCCCGGACGAACATTCATAGCTGTGATTTTTCAAGCGGGAGTTATACCTATGTTGACGAAAATGATGCATCACTCACCTCATTCAGCGTAGCGCATGATAAGGAGTTCCGGATTCCTATGATTAAACGGGTAATCGAAACAGCAGGCGGCAGCTTAACTCTTTATGCCAGTCCCTGGAGCCCTCCAGCCTGGATGAAAGACAATAAAAACATGCTTCGTGGTGGTAAACTGCTGCCTGCCAACTACCAGACCTGGGCCGATTATTTTGTAAAATTCATTAAAGCCTATGAAGCTGAAGGAATTCCTGTTTGGGGAATCAGTGTACAGAATGAGCCTATGGCAACACAGACATGGGAATCCTGTATCTATACCGGTGAAGAAGAACGCGATTTTATTAAGAATTTCCTTGGACCAACACTTCATAAGGCTGGATTTGCTTCTAAAAAGCTTATTGCCTGGGATCATAACCGCGATCTGATATACCAGAGAGCCAGCACGGTTTTAAACGATCCTGAGGCTGCTAAATACGTGTGGGGGATAGGTTTCCACTGGTACGAAAGCTGGACTGGTGGTGGCAAAATATTTGATAACGTAAGCCGGGTTCAGGAAGCATTTCCAAATACGAACCTGATCTTTACCGAAGGTTGTGCCGAAAGTTTTAAAATGGAAAAAATTAATGACTGGACCTGGGGCGAAACCTATGGCCGATCGATGATCAACGATTTTAATAATGGTACAGTTGCCTGGACCGACTGGAATATATTGCTTGACGAAAAGGGAGGACCGAATCATGTTGGTAATTTCTGCTTTGCGCCTGTGCATGCTGATGTTCAAACGGGGCAGATCTATTATCTGAACTCCTTTTATTACATTGGCCATATTTCAAAATTTGTACGCCCGGGTGCTAAACGTATCATCAGTTCGGCAAGCAGGGGACAATTGCTTACAACGGCTTTTAAAAATGTTGACGGGAAACTGTCAGTTATTGTAATGAATCAGAGTAACGACACAATTCCTTACAGGCTATGGATTGATGGTCAGGCTGCTGAGATTTCGAGTTTGCCACATTCAATACAAACACTCGTTGTGGAATAGCTTTTAAAGCCATTTTATTGGAAGTTTTAATGCAGCCGGAAATTGTTTTCGGCTGCCTTATTTTATATGATTTCCCTTAAACGATGCAGTGCTGTTCCAGGCTATAATGAGGTAGATCCTCTGAGGAAACAAAGTGCTTTGTTGTGTGTTTCCTTCAAGGTTGGTACCATGCTCACCATGAACATCCTGTAATTGTTTGAAAATTCTTCCTTTTGTATCCGAAATAATTACTTCTGTAAGTTCAACTGATGGCTCAGAAGGAATATGGTTACTGGGTTGAGGTGAGGTGTAACTTGGAAATCAATTTATCAGCTTGTTTTGTTGGATAGTGGTGTTATACAATATTTCGTTTATTGAATTGCCATGCTCCTGAAATCAGAACTGCTGCCGAAAGTGCAATAAACAACAGGGAAAGATTTGAAAATATAATTACTTCCTTGTTTTTTATCATGTTAAATGCAGTAGAGTAGGGGTAGGAGTATGGGTTGTATGAAATTATTTTTGTAAAGTCATCGCTTTTGGTGATCAGCCCGGTAATACCCAGAATAATCATTATTGCAATTGGAAGAATAATAAGTGCTGACCCTATTGCCACCGGTAGTGTTAAATTCCTGAATTTCATTCCGAACCAGTACTGAATAGTATAAATGGCTGAAGCAGCAAAGTATGCCCTTGTTATTACCTTGAATAGCAACAGATGATTAAAATCTGCACCAAAACCCAGCTTAGGGGACGCCAGACCACAAAAAAACAAGGAAGCGTAGGCAAAGATTAACGTAAGCAGAAAGGCGAGAAATATGAATACCATTATTCCGGCAAATTTTCCAATATAAAATACAGGTCGGGGTACAGGCAGAACAAGCAGATGTTTCAAAAGTGAGGATTTATGCTCAATGTTACATGCCACACTTATCATAAGGACAATAAAGAAAGGGAGGAAAAAAGAAGCTACATTTCCCAGATTGTCAATAAACATTCCGGTATTTGCGCTCTTTTGATTTCGCATGCTGATCCAGAATAATGTAACCAGCAGAACCGTTCCTGATGGATATAGAACGGTTAACCAAAAAGCAAATGTCCCCTTGAGCTTTGCGATTTCAACAAGTATAATGCGATTAAATAATTGAATGTTATTTTTCATAATTGCTGTTTCCCGTTAAGCAGGTGAAGGAATGATGCTTCAAGTCCTGTGCTCTCTCTTTCGGTTGAATATATATCGATTCCGTCCTCAACCAATTGCCTGATAATAATAGCTGCTTGTTTCTTATTATCAACGGTAACTATCAGGTTGTTATCTTTTGCAGAAGTTATAAATTTTCCATCAAGTGATTTTATGGCCTTTTCTGCATTGTTTACCTGAATGGTAATTATCTCTTTACCGGAAGTTGAACTAAGCAGTGTTTGCATATCACCCTGAAAAACAAGGGTTCCAGCACTTATTATCGCCACATCACTGCAAAGTTTTTCAATTTCGCTGAGTATATGGCTCGAAAGTAGAATTGTACATTTTTTCGCAGCATTAATATTTATCAGCAATTGCCTCATTTCCATGATTCCATTCGGGTCAAGCCCGTTAATGGGTTCGTCGAGTATCAGTAATTCAGGATCTGCCAGCAAAGCAATAGCAAGGCTGAGACGTTGTTTCATGCCTGTAGAGTATTGTTTTACGGGCCTGTGTGCATCACGGGTCAGCGAAACTGTTTCGAGCAATGAACCTATCTTATTAAAGTTAATATTACGGATTCGTGCCGTGATTTCAAGGTTGTGTCTGGCATTGAGGTGATCGTACAGGGATGGTGATTCCACCATGGCTCCGATACGTTCAAGGATATACATTTTATTCGCATTCAGCTCTTTCCCGAAAATATGGATCTTTCCTGATTCAGTTTTTAACAAACCTAAAAGCGTCTTTATAGTGGTTGATTTTCCTGCGCCGTTTGGTCCGAGGAATCCAAAAATACTCCCAGCCGGAACCTTCAGGTTAAGGTCTGTCAAAACCTTCTGCTTCCCATAGCTATAGGATAAAGAAGTGGTTTCGATAATATTATGAGGTTGTAGTTCCATTGGAAGAATTGAATGGCAGAAACCAATGATAGTAAGGGTTCAGCAAATATAGGATTCTTTTTTGATGGAATAAGTTGACTTGCTGCGGAATTATGATAAAGGATGTTAAAAGATTTTAAATACCAAAATTTATTCTTGTTGGTTTAGATTCAATAAGTTATAATGCATATCCGAGTTGTTTGTCATTAGTATTACTCAACATTTGTATCAGGCAATTACCAAAACCTGTTACCTTTGGCTGACTAAAATAAAATATGATTAATATTTTACCTGCATCCCGGATTAGGTTTCTCCTTGAGCCTCTGGCATCGTGCAATATATGTCCACGCAACTGCAATGTCAACAGGCTGGAAGGGGAGTCAGGAATCTGTGGAAGCAGCGGAGGGTTTACTATCAGCTCAATCTGTATTCACGAAGGGGAGGAACCAGCCGTAAGCGGATCGAACGGAATATGCAACGTGTTTTTCAGCCGGTGTAATCTTTCGTGCAGGTACTGCCAGAATTATCAGATCAGTTGTAATAAAGGACAGGTAAACGAAGCCTCCATGCAATTGGAAGAAGTGATTGATTCTATAATCAGGATTCTGGATCAGGGTTGTCATGCCGTCGGATTCGTTTCGCCTTCTCATTGCATACCACAGGTGAAAATAATAATTGAGACTTTGAGGCTGAACGCTTACAACCCGGTATTTGTTTATAATACAAATGGCTATGACAAAACTGAAGAATTGAAAGATCTGGAAAACTATATTGATATTTATCTTCCTGATTATAAATACTCTGACCCCAATCTGGGACGCAGGTTTTCGAAAGTTCCGGATTATCCTGAAGTTGCACTTGCAGCAATTAAGGAGATGTACAGGCAGAAAGGCTCTACTCTTGTGATGAATGAAAGCGGATTCGCTGAAAAAGGTCTTATAATAAGGCACCTTATCCTGCCGGGATATGTTGAAAACAGTATTCAGGTTCTGAACAGTATTGCAGATATTTCTGTTTCTCTGGCAGTCTCACTTATGGCACAGTACTGGCCTACACCCGGAGTTATAAACCATCCTGACCTGGGGCGATCACTCCGGCCTGAAGAGTATGAAAAGGTGAAATCAGAACTCGAAAATCTTGGGTTTTATAAGGGATGGATTCAGGATCTTGAGAGTAATACCTGTTACAGACCAGATTTCGATGCCGAAACTCCTTTTGTGTGAGAACTTTAAACCATGACATTTGTTTATAATGAACCTGCTCCCGGAAGATGAATAATAACCCAAACAATCGCTAGTATTCAGAATATGAAAGGACCGTTTAAGATTTTAAAGATTACCAAGGATGTGTTCGAGTCAGCGATTATCAATCCGGTTTCGCCACACAGGCACGACCATGAGGAATTGCTCATCATAACTCATGGGAAACCGCAACATTTCATCGATTTTACGAAAGTTGAATTACAATCGCCTGTAATTGTTTTCGTTGCTCAGGGGAAAGTACACAGTTTTGTTCCTGACGCTGAAACACAGGGTTGGGTAGTGCGTTATAAAAATGAACTGGTACCTGAAAGCAGATTCCATTTTTATTCAAATTTTCTTGATCATATCAATTATCAGTTGAGCGAAGATTATTGCAGTACTACTTTGAATTCGCTTTGTGAAATCATGTTAAAGGAGTTTAAATCTGAAACTATTAATTATCAGGTTATTAAGCACTTGTTGAGCGCTTTGTTGTCAAAGCTTGAAACGGATAGCAGGAAGCAGTATTTCGATGCGCAGGTTTCGAATCATTCGCAGTTGGTTACCTTCAATAACTTTCTGAAGATACTGGAGTTTAACTTTATGCGTTCGCAGGGTGCTGAATTCTATGCTGAAAAATTAAATATGAGCTCCAGAAACCTCAACCTGATCAGCCAGTCAGTTTTTGGAAAAAGCATCACCGATATTATCGAAACCCGCAAACTGATCGAGGCCCGCACCCTTCTGCTGAATAGTGGTAAGTCGGTATCAGAAATAGGGTATGAACTCGGATATGCCGAAAAATCGTACTTTACTAGAGTCTTCCGGAAAAAAACAGGAGTCACTCCGACTGAGTTCCGCGAACAGATGCATATGGCAATTTCCTGAAAGTACCACACGTATTCCTGATAGTATAACATGTAAAACCTGCAGTTCAGGTAATTTTGCCATTAATTTAGCACGAAACTTCAGGTAAAGAGGTACTCCGGTAATTATAGTTATTAACGGTGTAAACAGATAACCCTCCTGAAAGAACGTTAGCCATAGTACAATGCCTCAGGCTTTAGTGCAGGCATCTTCTGAGTAAAATTTAAATTGCTGCAAATGAAAACTTTCAGACATGAAACGGAAAGAATTTTTGAAATCATTGGCGATTTTGCCATTAACAGGAATTGCTATGCAGGTTGATAAATTCAAATGGATTACTGATCCTTTGGCAAAGTCGGATAAAATGCCGGTGCTTTTTGTAGGGCATGGCAGTCCTATGAATGCAATTGAACAGAATGTATTTACCGAAGGATGGCAGGCTGTTGGAAGAGAGATATCAAGCCCTGCAGCTATACTTTGTATATCCGCACATTGGGAGACAAAAGGAACTTTTGTAACTGCTATGGAAAAGCCACCTACGATACACGATTTTGGCGGATTCCCAAAGGCTTTATTTGATGTGCAGTATCCTGCACCGGGAAGTCCTGAAATGGCAAAAGAGACCAGGTATATGGTAAAGAAAACGAGTATTGGTCTCGATGATACCTGGGGTCTCGACCATGGAGCATGGAGTGTAATAAAGGTGCTGTATCCCAAAGCCAATATCCCGGTTTTTCAAATGAGCATCGATTATAGCCGTGATGCAGGTTATCATTACGATCTGGCAAAAGAGCTGGCATCGCTTCGCGAAAAGGGTGTGCTGATTATTGGAAGTGGCAATATGGTTCATAACCTGCGTATTTTAGATTGGAATAAGCCTGATGGAGGTTTCGACTGGGCCGAGGAGGCAAATACAAAATTCAAAAAGCTGATAACCAGTAATGAACATCACCAACTTATCAATTACCACAAGTTGGGCCGTGAGGTGGAATTGGCAGTTCCAACTCCTGAACATTACCTTCCTTTACTCTATGCACTTGCACTCAGAACCGAAAATGAGGAAGTATCATTTTTTAATGATAAAACTGTTATGGGCTCAATATCAATGACATCGGTAAGAATTGGGTGAAATGCCAAATTTGCTTAAAAATGCGGTAATTCTCCTTGAGTCCACACTAAATTTTCTGCTTTTTGATGAGTTTTTGGGAATTTTTTAATCGAATTTTCGATTCTAACTCTCTTTGTTTCAGTATTTTTTAATAAAAAACCTATTTATTTGTTAATAATTGTAATTGCTGAATAATAAAGTGTATCTTTGCGGAAAATCAAATAACAATAAAACATCATGAGTAAAGGAACAGTAAAATTTTTCAATGATTCAAAGGGATTTGGATTTATTAAAGATGACGCATCGGACAAAGAATATTTTGTTCACGTTACAGGTTTGATCGATGAGATCAGAGAAAACGATCAGGTATCTTTTGACCTTCAGGAAGGTAAAAAAGGATTAAATGCAGTAAATGTTAAAGTGATTTAATATATATACAAAACATTATTCTTTAAACCCTGCTTCTCGCAGGGTTTTTTTTATGCCTGAGATGCCGGAAACTGTATTTTTCAGAATGTGTTAAGTGCACAATATCAGTAACTTAGTCTGTAAATCAATTGTTTTAGCTGTATCTCCGAAACTTTAGCTGAATACTGAAGGTTTACAAGCAGGAAAGCCGCATTTTCAAAACTTGTCTGGGCTGCTTTAACTTCAAGAATAGTTGCCTGGCTCACATGGTATTGTTGCATAACAATTTCTACCAGTTGTTTAGTCATTTCAAAGTTTTCCCTCTGCGATTCAATTTGTTGAAGTGTTGTCGAATAAGATCTGTATGTTTTTATTGCCAGGGTTGTAAGAGAACTTAACATGTTTTCTTTTTCCAGTTTCGAGTTATCGACCCTGATTTTTGCAATATCTGATTGAGTTTTATAAATATTACCATTAAATATCGGGATCTGAAGACTTAATCCAGCTGTCGGACCGTAATTTTGATTCCTGCTGATTGTTCCTTTATTCAGATCTGATTGGTAGTAATCGTATCCTGCATTGAGTTTAACCGATGGATACCGTTGTGCAGCAACTTCTTTCACCAACTGCTCTTCAATTAGTATCTGTTGTTCTGCGCTAAGGTATTGAGGGTTTCGGTTTAGGTAACTGAGGATTGAGTCCAGTTGCAGGGTAGCATCCACAACTATGCTGTCAGTAACCGAAAACTCCGATCGCTTTTTTGCATTAATCAGCAACAGAAGGTCTGATTTGGTTTGTTCAATCACCAGTTTCTGGATTTCCAATAGTTGCTCTGCAGAATTTACATCGGTTTGAGCCTGCAGTATTTCTACTTTATCCACCATTCCGACACTGTTTTTTGCATTTACTATTTCCAGCTTTTGCTTTGAAACATCCAGCGAATTCTGTATTATTTTCAAATAATTCTGCTGCCTGATAATATCGAAATAAGTTATCATTATACCCGAAATGGTACTTTGAATCTGTTGGTTCAGTTGTATCTCATCCTGGTTCTGAATACGGTTCAATCGTTCCTTGGTTGCTGTAATCCTGAAACCGTTGAACAGAGTGATACCTGCCGAAATTCCTGCACCAAGCGTGTTTTCACCCTGATTCGTAATGCCGGATTCAGTGCCGTTGCTGAGTTTCTGACTCGTATTGTTTAAAGATATATTATCACCGGCACTAGCCGAAATATTTGGTAATCCTCCAGCGATACCATACGAGTTGTTAATGCTGGAAATTTCAACATTATTGCGGGCAATACGGATATCGAAATTGTTGCTGAGGGCGGTATCGATTGCATTTCGCAAAGTAAATTGCTGTTGAGCATTTCCAGCCAATCCTGCGAATACAAGGAAAACAAGGATAGTGCTCTTTATTTTCAGTTTCATTTTTTAAAGGTTAAAGTTTGTTGGAACCTGTTATAAATCAGTTCAGTTTGCAAATTGGATCTGGAATTTCTCTTTAAAAGAATTGCTGAACCCCTTTAACTGACTTCGTCAATTTCTTTTCCTTCTGAATCCCGTTTTCCCGAAATAAAAGTGTAAACCGCCGGGATAACAAATAAAGTAAGTACCAGTGAGAACATAATTCCTCCCACTACCACAATGCCAAGCGGGATGCGGCTTGTGGCGGCTGATCCAAGACTGAATGCAATAGGAAGAGCTCCCAGTGATGTGGCAAGGCTGGTCATCAGAATTGGCCGTAAGCGCTGCGTGGATGCTTCGATGACAGCCTGTCGTTTCGATAATCCTTCTTCACGCTTTTTATTCGCAAATTCAACGATCAGAATTCCGTTTTTAGTCACCAGACCAATAAGCATAATCATACCTATTTCTGAAAAAATATTCAGTGTCTGATTGAAAACCCAGAGGCTTAGCACAGCTCCGGCAATTGCCAGGGGTACAGTAAGCATGATCGTCAGCGGATCTCTGAAACTTTCGAATTGAGCAGCAAGTACCAGAAAAATCAGAACAAGGGCGAGAATGAATGCATAGGCCGTATTCGACGAACTCTCGGCATAATCGCGTGAAGGACCGCTTAAAGATGTCTGATAGCTTTCGTCGAGAAGCTTATCCGCGATAGCCTGCATGGCTTTTACACCATCGCCTATAGTTTTGCCTTCGGCCAGAGATGCTGAAATTGTAGCAGCTTTATAACGGTTGAAATGGTAGAGTGAAGGAGGCATTGCATTAGGCTCAATTTTAGTGACCGAAGCCAGTGAAATATTTTCCCCCTTGTTGTTGCGCACGTAAAGATTGGAAATATCGGTTGGTGCCTGCCTGTTTTTCAGACCCACCTGACTGATGACCTGGTATTGCTTACCATTCATTATAAAATAGGCCAGACGCCTACCGCTGTAGGCACTTTGCAGCACACTGGCGATATCTGTGATGGTTAATCCGAATTCCCGGGCCTTTAGTCTGTCAATAGTAATATCTACTTCGGGTTTGTTGAATTTAAGGTTTACATCAACATTCTGAAAGGTTTTATCATCTTTGGCCTCGTCGAGGAATTTAGGAATAACTGATTTTAGTTTTTCGAATTCCAGATTCTGGATTACGAACTGCACAGGCAGTGAACCTCTCGAGCCAAGCCCGACCGAAATTGTTTGTTCCTCAATGGGAAAAATTTTAACATCGTTGAAACGTCCGAATTTTTTGGCCAATTCCTGTGCGATTTCACTCTGAGTGCGTTGCCTTTCGTTGGATGGAATAAGCCCAATACGACCGAAACCGCTGTTCGTGCCGGAGCTGTTGAATCCTGGTATTGAAATAAATGAGAAGTCACCTTCGGGAACCGAATCGATAAGAAAATTTACAAGTTTGTCACCGGTTTTCATCATATATGGATAGCTAGCTCCCTCGGGACCAGTGATCTGCAGTCTGATGCTGCCTTTATCTTCCAAAGGTGCGATTTCGGTCTGTAGTGTTGATCCGATGAAATACACCATTGCAAAACAAGCTGCTACCACTGCCCAAGCCATCCACCTGTATTTGATAAATTTTGTAATCAGGTTTTTATAACCACTTTCCATACCTGCGAAAAATGGTTCGGTACTATTATAAAATCTTCCATGTTGTGCGCCTCTCCGGTTCAGAAATACATTGAGTACCGGTGTAATAGTTAGTGAAACAAAAGCCGAAACCAGTACGGCCGTTGCGAGCACAACTCCGAATTCACGGAAAAGACTGCCTACAAATCCCTGCAGGAAAAGTACAGGTAGAAATACAATGGCAAGAGTGACTGAAGTTGAGATTACAACGAAAAATATTTCCTTGCTGCCGTCAATTGCAGCTTTACGCACAGGAATTCCTTTTTCGATTTTCCGGAAGATATTCTCCGTTACAACTATCCCGTCGTCAACCACCAGACCGGTTGCCAGAATAATAGCAAGCAGAGTTAAAATATTTACCGAAAATCCCATTACATACATGATGAAGAATGTGAAAATCAGTGAAATAGGGATGTCGATCAAGGGTCGTAAAGCAATAAGCCAGTTGCGGAAGAAGAAGAAAATAACCAAGATTACCAGCAGAATTGCAATTATGAGTGTTTCGCCGACCTCATTGAGCGACTTACGCACATTCCGGGTGTTATCTATTAAAGTTGTGAATTTGATATCACTCTTCTGTGATTTGGTTATCTCGTCAAGGCGTTTGTTGAATTCATCCGAAATATTGATATAGTTAGCTCCTGGTTGGGGGGTAATGGCAATGCCGACTGCACTTACACCATTCAGTTTCCAGCTTTGTTCGTAGCGTTCAGGACCCAACTCAACGGTGGCGACATCTCCCAGGCGAATAATACCGCTTTCGTCACCTCTGATTATCAGATCTCTGAATTCTTTTTCTGTGGTGAGGTTACCCAATGCCCTGATAGTGAGTTCCGTTTTGTTGCCATAAATTTTTCCTGAAGGAATTTCTACATTTTCCTTATTCAGTATGTTAGTGATATCATTAAAAGTAATGTCATAGGCGTTCAGCTTATCCGGATCAATCCATATACGCATGGCAGGACGTTTCTGACCAATGATATTTACACCACTCACTTCAGGTATAGTCTGAAATTTATTCTGAAGCACATTCTCAGCATAATCACTAAGTTCGAGTAATCCTTTGGTCTGGCTTTGAACAGCCATAAGAATAATGAAATCGCTGTTTGCATCCGATTTGGTAACCACAGGAGGAGCATCAATATCCTGGGGCAGGTTACGTACAGCCTGGCTTACCTTGTCGCGCACATCGTTGGCAGCTGCCTCAAGGTTAGCATCAATATTAAATTCAACATTAATATTGCTCCGGCCTACGGAGCTGGTAGATGAAATAGTTCGAATACCAGGAATTCCATTTATAGATTTTTCAAGTGGTTCGGTAATCTGGCTTTCAATAATATCGGCATTTGCACCTGTGTAAGAGGTGCTTACAGTTATCGTTGGCGGATCGATGGCCGGGTATTCACGCACCCCGAGAAAAGTATACCCGATAATACCAAACAGAATGAGAAATAAATTCATTACTGTGGCAAGGATCGGCCTTTTAATAGATAGTTCAGATATATTCATTGGTCGCTTATCGGTTATGGAAACAGTTGCAGATATTTATGCTGTTGTATGCTTTCAGGTTTTCAGTCCTTTTTTACCTGTTTAATTTTAACAATTCCATTTGGCCTGACGTAAAGTACTCCGCTTACGATTACAGTATCACCGGTTTGGAGTCCTTCAGTTATTTCGACTATATCGCTCGTACGAATACCTGTTTCCACATTCTGATAAACAGCTTTGTTATTTTTTACCAACACAACCTGACTCGAAAGTGCATCGGGAATTATAGCATTGGTTGGAACCACAATTCCCTGAATTTTTTCATTTAAAAGTACTTTTACAAATGCTCCGGGTTTTACAATCCCATTCTGTAGCCTGGCGCGGACTTTAATATTTCGTGTTGCAGTATTTATCTGAGGCTCAATTGCAACAATTGTTGCTGATATTTCCTTTTCCGAAGCATTTGTTATGACAGATACAGTTTTACCGGTTTTTACCAGTTCGATATATGCTTCCGGTAATGAAAAGTCTATTTTAATCCTGTCAGTTTGTTGAAGTGTTCCTATCACTGTTGCTTGTGAAACAAAAGCACCTTCGCTTACCTGGCGGAGTCCGAGTTTTCCGGAAAAGGGTGCCCTGATAACCGTTTTGTCGATCTGTGCTTTCAAAACGTCGATATTAGCATTATATAAATTCACCTGGCTGAGAGCTGCATCATAAGTAGCCTGATCAACACCATTTATTGCGAGTAATTTGAATAACCGCTGTTCAGTTTTTTCAGCCAGTTCGAGCTGTACTTTTTGTTGCTTCAGTTGAGCCTGAAGATCAGCATCATTGATCCTTGCCAGGATTGTACCCTTTTCTACAGTTGCTCCATCAGGAATATTCAGGTAGGTGAGTCGTCCACCAGTTTCCGGATGCAATTCAATCATCTCTTCCGATAGCACAGTGCCATTTACTTCAATATCGGAAGAGAAATCAGTGACCTCAGCAATGATTACATCAACTGCAACGGGTGGCTTCTCCTTCTTTTCAACTTTTCCATCAGTTTTCTTGTTGCACGAAATCAGTGCAGCCATTAGTAATATTATTACTGAAAATGCGGCAATTCTCATAGTATGTGTATATTTTCTGTTATATTGTGCTTTATTTTCCTGATAGATTCTGATAACTCTGAAATCTGTTGATCCTGCAGACCTTTGAGTACAATTTTGTTGATCTCACTAAATGATTCTTTTATTTCGGGCAATGCAAGTTTTGCCTTCTCAGTGAGCGAAAGACTGTATTTCCGTTTATCGTTTTTATTTCGCTTTCTTTTAACATACCCTTTAACCGATAAGTAATCTATAACCCTCACGATACTCACTTTATCCGTATCGAGCATCAACGAAAGTTCCTGTTGTGTAATATCCCCGTCGCAGGCATCAATCACTACCAAAGCAAAATAGTTGCGATCTATATCAAGGTGACTCAGCCTCACCCTTAACAAATGCAGGTATCCCTTTCCAAGTATAGACAGCATTCTGCCAAGTGGATGTTCAACTTTCAATATATCTTCACACGCCATATTGTTCATTTATGCAAAAGTAATGTAATTATCAGATAGTTTACATTGTTAACTATTTGATAATTGATGTCGGGTTTAAATCAGACAAAGATTTGAACGAAAAGTTTAAAGTGCAGAGAAGTTTCCCGTATGATAGTCGGATTGAAAGGAAGTCTGATTGTTTAGTATCAGTTAATTAGCGGTAACTTGAATTGTAATTCAAGATGAATGATATAGTGCATCCGATGATTTTCTCTAAATTAAGAAAAAAAGCACATTTTAATAGGGAACTTTATCGGTACTTTCGATCCATTTATCGAATACAGTAATCGCTTCTTTCTGTAAAATTTGAGTAGGATTCAGCATGCGCTTATCCGAAGGTAAGGCAAGTTCAGAGTAAAACAACTCATCGTCGAAACCGGCTCTTGAAGCGTCTATGCGGTTAGCAGCATAATATAACTTATCAATACGGGCCCACATAATAGCTCCCAGGCACATAGGACATGGTTCGCAACTGGCATAAATCTCGCACCCGGATAAATCGAATGTGTTAAGTACTTCGCATGCTTCACGGATGGCAACTACTTCAGCATGAGCAGTTGGATCATTGGTGGACGTTACACGGTTTCCAACTGACGATATAATTTTTCCGTCCTTAACAACTACAGCCCCGAATGGTCCGCCAGTGCCGGAAATAATGTTCTCTTCAGCCTTTTTGATGGCTTCCAGCATGTATTGATTTTCTTTCTCGGTCAACATGGATTTATATCTGAAAGGATAAAAGTAATACTAATAAATGTAAAGGAACCCTGTATTATCTATAATTTTTATTCACATTCTAAAGCAATCGCCCCATCACTCCATCTCCATTTGAATCTGTCATTTAACTTCTAATCTCCCATGAACCAACAAGATCTTCTTCTTTTAAAGCCTGTTCAAGTATCAGCATATATTGGCTTCGGGGTATCATTTCTCCTCCCAGACTTTCGAGGTGATTCGTATATACCTGAGCGTCAATAATCCCGAAATTCCAGTCGGAGAGCTTCTGCACAAGGTAGTAAAGGGCAACTTTAGAAGCATTGGTAACATGATGAAACATTGATTCACCGAAAAATGCTTTTCCTAATGCAACTCCATACAATCCTCCAACAAGTTCACCATTGAGCCATGTTTCAGCGGAATGAGCATACCCGGCTTCATGCAAACGGATGTATGCATTTTTCATTTCACGTGTGATCCAGGTTCCGTTTTCCCCTTTTCGGGGTGTTTTTGAGCAATTTGATATTACTTTTTCGAAAGCCGTATCTATAGTGAATGTAAATTGCTGCTTTTTGATGCTCTGTTTCAGACTATGCGAAATTATCATTTTCCTGGGAAAGAGTACCATGCGGGGATCGGGTGTCCACCACAGAATAGGCATTCCGTCTTCGTACCAGGGGAAAATTCCTTTGGAGTAAGCAAGTTTCAGCCGTTCAATACTAAGGTCACCGCCAATAGCCAGCAATCCGGATTCATCTGCTTCTTCGGGATCAGGGAATTCGAGGCTTCGTCGAGAAATTTCAACCGGCATTTGCTAAAATTAACGTTGCAAATATAGTTTACAGAAATGTGTTTTCCCAGTAGTTGTGATTTTTATCATATAAAATCCATTTGCAAGGTCGGTAGGTAGCAGTATCTTTTCAGAGTTTTTCATTTCTCCTGAATGAATACAGGAACCATTTGAATTCAGGATCTGAAAGGTAGCAGCCTCATTTTTCAGGTACATACCTCTGATATTAACATAACTGTTGGCTGGATTTGGATACACCTGAATCTTGTTTTCCTCAGTATAATTAGGTTTGCCGGTAAACAGGTCGAACCAGAATGTGAATGAAGACTGAGGGGCGCCCAGAGGTAATGTCTGTATGTGATCACCACCATATGCCTGAAGATAATATGAAATTGTATCGTTAATATTGTAGCCACTCAGAAACCCGCTGTTACCACCGCAACAGCCATAAGTATTCATAACCTCCCAGGAGGTTGAAGGATGAATACGATAAAAGAGCTGTATGCTGTCGATAGGATCGGGGCTTTGAACAAATGTGTTGATCCACAGTTCACTTTCATATGGCTGCTGTAGTGTATATTTCGAATGACGGATCCTGAAAAACTTTTCCTGAGGAATATTTACTGCTAACCGGTAAAGAGAACCCTGTAATGCAGAAATAGCCTGCGAGGGTATCTGATATACCTGGTATCCGTGGAATATCTCCTTGTAAATTTCCAGAGCAACCTCGTCGTAAGGATCATTGTACGAAGGGATTAGGATTTTTTCGTTAAACAGAATGGAAGAAGTGTAGGAACGAATCTCATCGCTGCCGGATGTTGCAAATTCTCCATTGGCACCCGGAGCAACCGGAAGTCGCACCACCCTAAGGAGTTTGCCAACGTCGTTATAGGTTCTCGACAAAGTGTCAGCAATCATTTCTATCTGCTGATAATATGGAGTGCTTTGAGGAAATTCCGAAACCAAAACAGTTTCAGGATCTGTAAATTTAACAAGGCGGCTCAATTCGCTCCAATTGCCACCGCCACAGTCTGGAATTGAAGGTAGTATTATTATTTCGTTGAGACTGAGTTTGGTATACAAGGTCTGAATAATCTGGCTTGTATTCATGCCGGGGTTTTCGGTCAATACCCTGTCGCTTACAAATCCACGGCCTATTCCGTCGAGCGACAGATTTCCGCCTTCAAAATTTATAGGCATGGCTTCGTAATTGAAGTTCAATCCGGAAGCCAGAATCAACGGAATAAAATCCGCCATAGGGTATAAAGCGGGATTATATTGGGAATCAACAAAATGGCGTAAGTATCCGTTTTCATTCTGATTATAACCGGCTATAGGCCCAAAATCGCGAAGCCAGGGCGTTTCTGCAATTCCTTCAGTGAATATGATGTTCGGAATATTTGCTCCATAACTGGTAAGTTGTGACTGTATACTCTCAAGTGTGACAGAATTTGCCGGGTCGTAAAGCAACCAGACTTTATCATCTGCTGATATCAGAGCGGCAATCCTGGCGACAGTAGAATCTATATTTTCACTGTAATTCCACTTCAGCATCAATCCTTCGTTCTTTTCGAATTCAGCCTGCAGGGTAACATTCTGGGCGACAAGCAGAGTGGAATTCAGTATTAAAAAACTAAGTAGTAGTATATTTCTTCTCATATTGATTCGGGTATTATTATGAAACAAATGTGGCGTGATTTGGTTCATATTTATTTGATTGTTATGTATTTGCCTGCTTTGATGTAAATTCTAAGCAGGTCAAAATTGCTGGACGTCACTGCTATGATTTTTCAATAGCATCTAAAATAATCCGGCACGATTCAAATATCTGTTCTTCATTAATAGTAAGTGGTGGAGCAATGCGAATGGATGAATCGTTGAAAAGAAACCAGTCGATAATTACGCCATTCTTTATACTTATATCAATTGCTTTTTTTACCTGTGCAAAACTATCAAGTTGAAGGGCGATCATCAAACCTGAGGATCTTATTTGTTTAATTGCTTTGCATTTTTGGAGTAGCTGAATAAACAGTTCACTTTTTGAAGCAACGCTTTCAACAAGTTTTTCATTCCTTATCACTCCGATATTTGCCAGAGCGGCTGCACAACTTACCGGATGTCCTCCAAATGTAGTGATATGACCCAAAACCGGGTTAAAAGTTAGCGTTTGCATGATCTCGCGTGAAGAAATAAAAGTCCCAACAGGCATTCCTCCTCCTAATCCTTTGGCAAGCAGAAGTATATCAGGAATCACCTTGTATTTCTCGAAAGCGAACATTTTACCGGTGCGACCCATGCCTGTCTGTATTTCATCGAAAATGAGCAGAGTGCCGGTTTCGGTGCAACGGGTTCTCAGGGCGCTTATAAATTCAGGCGTCCCGACAATTACGCCTGCTTCCCCCTGAACAGGTTCAACAATTACACAGGCTGTTTCGGTGGTAATATTTTTCAGTGCCGAAAGCGAATTGAATTCAATATGGCTTATACCTGGTAATAAGGGACCAAAAGGGATCTGGTAACTTTCATTGCCGATCACGCTTAAGCTTCCATGAGTACTGCCGTGGTATGCATTCGTGAAGGCAACAATTTTTTGTCTGCCTGTATACCGTTTTGCTAATTTTAAAGCACCCTCAACAGCCTCGCTGCCCGAATTAACGAAATAGCAATTATTGAGATTTTCAGGAAGAATGTCAGCTAAGGCTCCTGCCAGTCTCACTTGCGGCGATTGAATATACTCGCCATAAACCATCAGATGCATATATTTATCAACCTGATCCTTTATTGCCTCAACAACCGCGGGATGCCTGTGCCCGGTATTGCTTACCGAAATACCTGAAATCAGATCGATGTATTGCTTGCCTGATGAGTCGAATATATAAACGCCATCCGCTTTTGTAATTTCAAGAGCCAGAGGCGCATCACTTGTCTGGGCCAGATTATTTAAAAAAAGTTGACGGTCAGTTAGCATTTTTATGCGAATTTTGTTCTTCAAAAGTACAATTAATAGAGCAATAATATTTTTCATTTGCTTCTGTGTCGAAATTACTGTATTATTGTATGATATTACATCAGATGAAGGATAAAATCGTTATTATAACCGGAGCATCATCAGGTATTGGTAAAGCACTTGCATATGAATTTGGGTTGAAAGGAGCAAAAGTTGTTCTGGCAGCCCGTAGTATTTCGAAACTGTATACAATATCCGACGATCTTCACAACAAAGGCATTGATTCTTTGATAGTTCCTACTGATGTTACCATTGAAGGTGATTGCAGGAAATTGATTGAGGCAACCGTTGCGAAATATGGCAGAATTGATGTTTTGATCAATAATGCCGGTATAAGTATGCGTGCACTTTTTATTGATCTTCAACTCGATGTCATGCGTCGTTTGATGGATACAAATTATTGGGGCACTGTGTATTGTACTAAGTTTGCAATGCCATATCTGCTGAATTCATCCGGTTCACTGGTAGGTGTAATTTCAATAGGAGGATACGTGGGTATGCCAGGCAGAAGTGCTTATGCGGCTTCAAAGTTTGCCGTGAGGGGTTTTCTGGATACGGTAAGGGTTGAAAATTTAAAAACAGGATTACATGTTCTGGTTGTGGCTCCGGGATTCACTTCGTCCAATATACGCCGTACTGCCTTGCTTGCAGATGGGTCGGCTCAGGGTGAAACTCCACGTGATGAAGAGCATATGATGTCAGCTGAAGAGGTTGCTCAATACGTATATACAGCCGTGATAGGAAGAAAACGACAACTGATACTTACTTTTGTCCAGGGAAAACTAGCTGTTTTTCTTGGGAAATTTGTACCTAAATTTCTTGATAAACAGATATACAGGACGTTCGCCAGCGAACCGGATTCTCCGTTAAAATAATGAATTCTGTTTCTGTGCTAACAAAGGTACAAATGAACTTGCGGTTGTCGTATAATTTAAAACAGTAAGTGGTGTTAATTGGATAAAAAGAATTTAAAACATAAAAAAGATGGACTTACAGATTTTACTGAAAAAAGGAATGGGTGACATCCATTTCGGATGCACACCTGAATTGATCAGGAGTATTTACGGTGAGCCGGATGAAGTTGAAGAGCTTGAAAGTGCGATGGACGGCGATGTGGAAAGCATTGTATGGAATTATCCTGATGCCGGATTGAATTTCTTTTTCGATGCGGCCAATGGAGAACCAACATTGAGTACCATTGAATCCGACAACATGGAGACTGTGCTTTTTAATGCCAGGGTTTTCAATGTCAGCAGGGATGCAATTCTTTCCTTGATGAAGGAAAATGGATTCAAGGACATAGATGAGGATGATGAAACCTGGGGTGAGCACCGGATTACATTTGAAGATGCTCAGATTGACTTCTATTTTGCCGACCAGGAACTTACTCTCGTGAGTTGGAGTAGCCTTCAGGCTTAAAACTGAATTTGATACCGTTGCTACCGGGTACTTATACTTTTTTATACAACGGATGGTGATTCAGTATGTTCTCTCTGAGATACGACCTGTCGAGGTGCGTGTAAATTTCAGTGGTTGTGATGCTTGCATGTCCCAGCATTTCCTGCACCGCCCGCAGATCGGCTCCTCCTTCAACAAGGTGAGTGGCAAAGGAGTGGCGTAAGGTATGTGGTCCAATTGTTTTGTTGATTCCGGCAATCATTGCCAGATCCTTTATAATCATAAAGATCATTTCCCTGCTCAGCTTGCTGCCACGCCTGTTCAGGAATAAAAAATCTTCATTTCCTTTTTTTATTGTAATGTGACTTCGTATTTCGTGTAGGTACAGATTTATTTGTTTTAATGCTTTTCCGCTGAATGGAACCAGGCGTTCTTTATCGCCCTTGCCTGTAATCCGCATAAACCCTTCGTTGAAATAGATGCAGCTGATTTTCAGATTCACCAGTTCCGACACTCGAAGTCCGCAACCATAAAGTGTCTCTATCATGGCTTTGTTCCGTTCTCCTTCAGGTTTTGAAAGGTCGATAGCGGCAAGCAAGCGTTCAATTTCGTTTACACTCAGAAATTCGGGTAATTTCCTGCCGGTACGGGGCATATCCAGTAGCTGCGTGGGATCGTCGTTCATCAGATTTTCGAGCAGCATATATTTGTAAAAAGCTCTAATCCCTGAAATGATACGCATCTGTGAGCGGGCATTCAGTGAGGAACGGTTAAGCCATTTCAGGAAATCCTGCAGGTGATTAAGTGTAATTTCAGCAGGCTGAAGTGCAAGGTTGCTTTCTTCGAGATATGCCGTAAGTTTTTCGATATCACGCCTGTAGGCAGAAACAGAATTCTGCGACAGCGACTTCTCAAGCCTGAGGAAAGCATCAAATCCACGACGGTAGGATTCCCATATCATATAGGCAAAGATACATTATTGCCGGATGATCTTACCACGGAAAGTTTCTCCTTTTGTTGTTGTTACCTTGTAATTATACAGACCGGCTGGAATATTCGAAAGGTCAAAAGATTGAGTTTGCTGATTAAGTGTGAATGCTCTTAAAAATCTGCCTGAAATATCAAATATCTCCAGTGTACAAGGGAACTGAATATTTTCAGGAATTGATACCATTATTGTACCGGAGGTCGGGTTGGGATAGATTTTTACCTTTTGAATTAAAGGAGATTCTGTTATACTTACTTTCAAAAGCGAATCGCAATCGAGAGGTGTTCCCCATGTTTCAGAGCCTTTTTTGTAATATTTAAGCAGGTTCCACGATGGCCCCCAACTTATTTCACTGCACTGGTAATAGGGTCCTCCCAATCCTTTAAAATAATATATTGATGTCAAACAACCATCAATCATTACAGGTATATAGCATTCTTGAGAATTGAATGAATATGCCTCAAGGGATGGAATTGCTTTATAAGGTTTATCTGGAAACGGGAAAAGCGGATCGTTGGATAATCCCATTGTGGTTTTGATCATCCAGTTATTGGAAAGGAGCATCACAGGTTCAAGTGGTTCAGATTCAAACTCCGGGGTAAGTTCTGTTGAGTAGGTTTGTGATATTGTGTCAAATCGATAGGTTATAGTTGAGTTTGTGTCGGAAAGTTTGTAACTGCTTGATTGACATTGTTCAAACACATAAGTAACAGAACTGCCATTAAGATCAGGTATTTTACTCAATACTTTCATGATAGTAGATATAGTCGTCTCAGGATAGGGGATTGAAAAATACCTGTCATAATAAACGGTATGAAATTCGTCACCCGGCTCGAAATCAAAAATCTGCATTGTATTTATATTAGTGATACCCGTTTCCGGATTTGTTTTGCCAACGATATCATAAAATTTGTTTAAATAAGGTAAATCATCAAATTTTGGTAACCTTATTAATCCGTAATTTTTGCTCAACAATATTTTTTGAGAGTTTATAGGATCAGATACCACTTGCCCAAGCGCATCTTTTCGGAAGAGCGTGATTACTTTTACAGAATCGGTAAGTTCCAGGAATGGTTTGATTACTATTCCTGTTACATTTGCTTCAATATGATGATTTACAAAATGATAGTTATAGAAATTCCAGGGTTGATTTAATCCTGCATGTGTCTGAATCCGGTAAGTTTGAGCCGAATCGCCGGGAGAAATCGGGTAAATGGTAAATACAAATGTACCATCCGGTTTCTCAACAACCTCGTCACCAAGCCATGAGGCACCATCAATAATATAGCAACTATAATCAGTCGGCCTGATTTGCCGCATAGCTGAAAATTGAATTTCGTTTCCAGTTATTGCAACAGAATCAATCCGTATCGGAATAATATCCATAGTAACAGAATCATAGAAATAAGTGGTTGCATCCGTTTTCACGGCTTCGTAATTTTGAGCGGAAATAAGTTCGGTGTTAAGGCTCAGAAAAATCAGGAGCACTTTGATTAAAGTGTTAGATAGCGAATCCATATTATCAAATATTTAGTACAAATATAAAACTATTATCGGGTCAATAAGTAATAAACAAAAGAATGTCGATAAAAACAGCAAAATAAATTTGTTGCTCTTGTTGGATAATTCATAAAATATCTATACTTTTGCACCCCTGTAATAAAAATGAATATCCAATGGCTAAGAAGAGCAAAGAAGCACGGGTACAGATAATTCTGGAGTGCACAGAGCATAAAACAAGCGGAATGCCCGGTACATCGCGCTACGTAAGCGTTAAGAACAAGAAAAATACGCCTGAGCGTCTTGAACTTAAGAAATACAACAAGATATTAAAGAAAGTAACCGTTCACCGCGAAATTAAATAACAATATACTATGGCAAAGAAAGTTGTTGCAACCCTGCGTACCACAAGTGGTAAGGACTATGCAAAAGTTATCCGTATGGCCCGTTCACCTAAAACCGGTGCTTACGTGTTTAAAGAAACCATCGTAGCTAACGATCAGGTAAAAGATTTCCTGGCTAAAAAATAAGTACGAAATTCAGTTTCATACGGAAAGCTTTTTCTTTAGGGGAAAAGCTTTTTCAGTTTACGGTAAATAGTATTTATTAGGTAATTGGGTGCATTGAGCAAGGGGAATAGTTCAAATAGATAATTTGGAACCAGCCTGGAAATATTTCAGGAAGAGACTATACATACCTCTTCTGATTTTCGAACGCTCAACTATAAATAATAACCCTGAATCAACCAAAAATTAAAATTATGGGGATATTTTCATTTTTCACCAAAGAGAAAAAAGAGGTTCTCGATAAAGGTCTCGAAAAGACCCGTACCAGCGTTTTTTCGCGTCTTACAAAAGCCATTGCCGGTAAGTCGCGGGTAGATGACGATGTGCTCGATGACCTGGAAGAAATTCTCGTTACGTCTGATGTTGGAGTCGAAACCACTCTTAAGATAATTTCCCGTATCCAGGACCGAGTTGCCCGTGACAAATATTTGGGAACCAGCGAACTGAACGGATTACTGAAGGAAGAAATTGCTGCCTTGCTCACCGAGAATGATACCGGCGAATTTGTTGGTTTCGATTTTCCGAAACGTGATACTCCCTATGTAATTATGGTTGTGGGTGTTAACGGAGTTGGAAAAACCACTACCATCGGTAAACTGGCATATCATTTTACTAAAGCCGGAAAAACAGTACTTCTGGGTGCTGCTGATACTTTTCGTGCCGCAGCTATAGAACAGTTGGGAATATGGGCCGACAGAACCGGTGTACAGATTGTAAAACAGGAAATGGGCTCGGATCCGGCAGCCGTTGCTTACGATACGGTTAAATCGGCTGTGAACCGTGGTGCCGATGTTGTAATAATAGATACCGCCGGGCGCTTGCATAACAAGGTAAACCTGATGAATGAACTGGGAAAAATCAAAAAGGTAATGCAGAAAGTGCTACCCGATGCTCCCCATGAAGTTTTATTAGTGCTTGATGCATCAACCGGACAGAATGCTATTGAACAGGCCAGGCAATTCACTGCTGTTACTGATGTAACCAGCCTTGCCCTTACCAAACTTGATGGCACTGCCAAAGGAGGTGTTGTTATAGGTATTTCCGATCAGTTTAAAATTCCGGTTCGTTTTATCGGTCTCGGTGAAAAAATGGAAGACCTGCAGATTTTTGATAAGAATGAGTTTGTAAATAGTTTGTTTTCGTAAAGTCAATATCACCTGCTTCTCCCGAATTACTGATCACAACGCGTTTTTAAATCCCGCGTTATATCCTGACAACCAAAATCCAAATCCCACTACAAAAATGACCCTGCCACGACATACAATCCGAGTTGTTACTTTGGGCTGTGCCAAGAATACTGTAGACTCCGAAGTGCTGATGGGTCAGCTGAAACTGAATAATATACGTGTACTCCGCGATGGAGAAAAGGGCCGGGAGCATTCAGTCATTATCAATACCTGTGGTTTTATCAATGATGCCAAAGAAGAATCCATTGATACAATTCTGGGTTTTATTAATGCAAAAAAACAAGGTAAACTCAAGCAGGTTTATGTAATGGGATGCCTTTCCGAAAGATTTAAAGAGCCCTTGCAGAAGGAAATTCCGGAGGTGGATGAGTATTTTGGAGTGCGCGACCTTTCGGAAATAGTTACCCGAATGGGGGCTTCGTACCGCAAGGAATTGCTGGGAGAAAGATATCTTACCACACCCAATCATTTCGCATATCTGAAAATTGCCGAAGGCTGCGACCGCAGTTGTTCTTTTTGTGCCATTCCTGGTATACGGGGAAAGCACATCTCCCGAACCATCGAAGATATTATTGACGAGGCCCGCAAACTGGCTGCTCAGGGTGTAAAGGAGCTATTACTCATTTCGCAGGATCTTACTTACTATGGTATCGACCTGTATAAAAAGCAGATGTTGCCTGAACTGATAGAGAAACTCTCCGATTTAAAACTCTTTACCTGGATACGACTTCACTATCTTTTTCCTGCCACATTTCCGGCTAAACTACTTGATGTAATTGCTTCGCGTCCTGATGTATGCAATTACATCGATATTCCTTTGCAGCATATAAGCGACCGTATCCTGAAAAGTATGCGCCGTGGTGTTGATAAAGCAATTACATACAAACTGATGCAACAGTTCAGGGAATCCCTGCCTGGTGCTGCTGTGAGAGCAGCATTTATTGTGGGTTATCCCGGCGAAACTGAAGAGGAATTTGAAGAACTGAAGGCTTTTATCAGGGAAACAAAATTCGACAGGGTAGGAGTGTTCACCTATTCTCACGAAGAAGATACAAATGCTTTCGGCTTAGCTGACGATGTTCCTGCCGAAGTTAAGCAAAGCAGGGCTGCCGAAATTATGGAAATTCAGCAGGAAATTTCATTGAATTTGAATCAGCGGAAGATAGGAAAAACACTTCCTGTCCTTATCGATCGGCTGGAGGGTGAGTATTTTGTTGGTCGCACCGAATTTGATTCACCCGAAGTTGATAACGAAGTTTTAATTAATAGTTCAGCGAAATTAAAAATTGGCGAATTTTACACTGTGAAAATTACAGAAGCCGATGCATTCGACTTATATGGTTCAATAATCAAACACTAATAACAATGAAAAAGGTTCTTTTATCTCTTTTGGTAATGGTATTATCCATTGCCGTTATTTATGGGCAAACTGCAATAAATCAAACAGATGCGGCTGGAAAAAAGCAAGGCGCATGGGAGGAGAAAACCGCTACAGGTATTTCGAAGGGTTCATTTGTTGATGATCAGAAAGAGGGCTGCTGGACAAGTTATGCCAACGATGGTAAACTGTCGCGAATCGAACACTTTGTAAAAGGCAGCCATGAAGGAATTGCTGTGGATATTGATCAGCGTGGCTATCTTGTAAGCGAAATCTATTATTTGAATAATCTGATCGAAGGTACAGCCAAGAGGTTTTACTATGGAACAAACCCGGCTTCAACGATCGAATATGTTCATGGAAAAATCAACGGTAAAAAGAAAATTTACTACGAAAATTCAGCCGGAAAAATACAGGAAGAATCTGAATACAAGGATGATGTAAAGAATGGAACATCTAATTATTACACCATCAGCGGTGATCCTGTTGCCGAATACAATTATGTAAACAATATGCTTCAAGGGGTGCAGAAATCATATTATGCCGGCAAAAAGATAATGAGTGAACAGGAATACACCGACAATGTCGAAAATGGATTCACAAAGGAATATTACGAAAATGGAAAGCTTAAACTGGAAGGTGTATATGTAAAAGGTGTTCTTAGCGGAGTATGGAAGGAATATGATGAAGAAGGGCGGTTAAAACTTCATGGAACTTATGTTCATGGAGAAAAAGAAGGGAAATGGCAGGAATTCGACGTTGCAGGCAAGGTTATTAAAACAACCACTTTTGTTAAAGGACAGGCTAAATAATACACCATTTCTCATAGAATCAGAATGCCTGATCCGTCAGGCATTTTTTTTGTTAATTGTAAAATCGACTATCACATGACTAAACCGGTATTTGTCAGGAATCCGTTTCATAAACTCGAAGGATACAATTGTTTTGGATGTTCGCCCGATAATAAGCTGGGGCTCAGAATGGAATTCAGAATCGAAGGAGAAGAAGTGTTATGCGACTGGCAGCCGGAAAATCATCTTCAGGGCTGGGTTGGAGTATTGCATGGCGGAATTCAGGCGACACTTATGGATGAAATAGCCAGCTGGTATGTGTTTGTGAAACTTCAAACGGCAGGTGTGACTTCCAGGATGGAAGTTAATTTGCTGAAACCTGTAAAAATGGATAAGGCACCATTCCGTTTGCGGGCTGTACTACTCGGGATGAAGCGAAATATTGCCATCATACAGGTGCAGCTATATATGAGCGACGGAGTTTTGGGTGCAGAATCCTTGATGCATTATTTTACCTATCCGAAAAATATTGCCAACGATAAACTGTTCTATCCTGGTATAGAGCATTTTATCCCAATACAGGAGCAGGATACAGAATAGCTGAATATTTTATCAACACTCTGTGTTTAAAACTTTTTGTAGCTTAAATCTTTTTATTTGATTTACCTTTGCTGCATCAACGGTGTGCATCCCATTTGCAATGGGTATGCCTGAAAAGGGAATCGGGTGCAAAGCCCGGACAGTCCCGCTGCTGTAAACTCCAAATGTACCCACCGGCAATCCTTATGCCACTTTGACTCAATCAGGTCATGGGAAGGCGCCGGAAAGGGGGAGTAAGTCAGAAGACCTGCCGTAGTGTTTAATGTTCAATGCTTTCGGGTTAAAAGCAGCGACAGCTCCTGCCAAGGCTGGAAAAAGTCTGTTGTTACCCGTCATTTTTATTGTTATGGTGAAGCGGGTAGTAGTTATTGTATCAGTATTGGTTTGTACTGCACTATCAGTCAGGGCTCAGATCCGTGATACGGTAATGACGCTCAACGGTGTGGAAATTATTGCCGATAAGGTATCTGTTTTCTCCGCTGGACTCAAGATTGATCGGATCGACAGTGCAACTCTTGCTGTTTGTCAGGGTGCAAATTTTTCCGCTTTACTCGCTGAGCAAACCCCTGTATTTCTTCGTTCCTATGGTCCGGGTGGCATTTCAACCCTGGCCATCCGCGGTACAAATTCATCACATGCAGGAGTTTTCTGGAATGGGATCAATCTCAATCAGCCCAATATGGGGATGACGGACCTTTCGCGTATTTCAAGTTTCGAATTCAGTGATATTTCCCTCCAATCGGGTGGTGCCAGTACATTGCTGGGTTCCGGAGTCATGGGTGGAAGTCTGCATCTGTCGAATGAAATGATGTTTTCAACTCCATGGAAGTCATCTGCTTACTTGCACTGGGGGAACTCAGGAACTATGAGCGGAGGAATAAAAGTGAATGCCGGAAGTGGCAAATTAGCCTACTCGGGATCATTTTCGGGTGAATGGAATAAAAATAATTTCCGGTACACTGGCTTCGATGGAAAACGTCTGCGGCTTGAAAATGCTTTGGTTAAATCTGCTTCAGCCATTCAACAATTCGAATACCGACTCACCAAAAAGCAGCGTTTATCGGCTGGTTTCTGGTTTCAGACAACTGACAGGTTGATTCCTCCTACCGTGACCATGTCGAAAAGTGATCAGCATCAATGGGATCAGGCAATTCGGAATACCCTGGAATGGTCGTATACAGGCAATAAGCAATCTTTGGTTGTAAGGTCAGCCTTTATTGATGAAAAGGAATTTTACGAAAGCAAAAGTGCTGAAATCAGGGCGGATTATCATTTAAATACTTTGCTCGCAGAGGTTGAATATAAACGGAATTTTGGCAGACAGCTCATATTTGGCAGCGGTATTTCAGGACATCTTACCCGTGCTGATATTCCTTATTATCAAGGAATTGAATTCAAATCAGACGCATCGGTGTGGGTAGCAGCTTCTTATAATCATGTTGCCACAGGGATAAAGAGTGTTCTGAATTTGAGGCAGGATTTTTCAGCCGGTTATCAAATTCCATTCTGTCCTTCTTTAAGTGCCGAAATACCTGTTTCCAAAAACCTGACTACCAGATTCAGCACTTCAAGAAATTTTCGGGTCCCGACCATGAACGATAGGTTCTGGAATCCTGGAGGCAATCCTGACCTGCATCCCGAAAGCAGCTGGAACCTCGAAGGTGGTTTAACTTATAAATTGAAAAAGCACAAGCTTTATCAATCTGAAATGTCAGTTGATATCTATACCCTTCGATTGGAAAATATGATACAATGGGTACCCGGCGAATCCGGAATCTGGTCACCATTAAATTATCAAAAAGTATGGAGTCGTGGTGTGGAGATATCTTCAAAAACCGATTTTTCAATACTAGGTTTTAAAGGATATTTCAGGTTAGGATACAATTATTCGCCGTCTACATACCGCGAAACGACGGTTGCGGTTGCTGATATTCTGGATAAACAATTGATTTACATTCCACTTCATAAAGTCGTTGAAACATTCTATGTTGCGAAAAGCAACTGGTATTCAATGTTTTCGTATTCCCTTGTCGGAAAACGCTTCGTGCAGAGCGACAATGCGAAATCAATACCCAAGCATACATCAATAGATATTTATGGCGGAAAAAATATACTAACTCAAAAAATGCGGTTCAGGATTCAGGCCGAAATACGTAATGTTTTCGATGTCGAATATCAGTCTGTCCTTTACTATCCTGAACCAGGAAGATCTTTCTCAATAAAATTAATAGTCTCAAATTTGTAAACGTAATCGTATGAATTTACTAAAATCTTCAATTGTTTTCATAGTACTTACTTTATTGGTATCAGGCATATCCTGTACAAAAGATGAAGATAAAAGCGTAAAAGGTGCATTTAGCAATGGACTTTTCATTGTAAACGAAGGTGCATTCCAGACCGGAACCGGAACAATAACCTATTTCGATCCGGATAGCAGCCTTGTTAAACAGGATATTTTTGAACTTATAAATGGCAGGCCGCTGGGGAATATAGCACAGAGCCTGACACTCTACAATGGTAAGGGATACATAGTTATTAATAACGCTGCTAAGGTAGAAGTAGTTGATGCCGCTACATTTAAATCCACAGGAACTATCACCGGGCTGCAGTACCCCAGCCAGTTTCTGCCAATCAATAGTCAGAAAGCCTATGTTTCTGACTGGAGTGGCAGCATAGCAGTTATTGATCTGCAATCAAATACAGTTCTCAGCAACATAGCAGCCGGAACCGGTCCTGATGCAATGGTAAAATCAGGAAATTACGTTTATGTTGCAAACACAGGCGGGTTTAATGTTGACAGTACAATCACGGTCATTGATTTTACCACCGATAAAGTAGTGAAAACTATTGAAGTTGGTGATGTACCCATTGGGATAAAAGCTGATAACCAGGGAAGAATCTGGGTACTGTGCAAGGGTAGAGGTTATGCATCGTGGCCTGCGCCCGGCGATACTCCTGGACGGCTAGTTCGTATTGATCCTGTAACCCTGGAAATAAGCCTGACTTTTCTATTTATCAATACTACTGATCATCCTGAAAGGCTGGTAATCAATAAGCAGAAAACAAGGCTGTATTTTCTTTACAATTCAGGTATTTACTACTTTGATTTAACTAAAGCCTTTCCTGCTCCTGAATTGCTGACACCTACCCGGTATTTTTATTCACTTGGTTATGAAAACAAAACAGGATATCTTTATGCCTGCGATGCAAAGGATTTCAGTCACGATGGGATAGTCATCAGGTATAATGCTGAGAACGGTTCTGTAGTGGATTCAATTCAATCAGGTATTGTCCCAAGGGAATTTGCTTTTACTGAATAAGTTATGCCTGGATAGTATTTGGCGATCAAAGTGTTGGAAAATAGTGCTGACTTTTTCCTTGTAATTCGCCTTTGCAATAGTAATACAATTAAAACAAGAATAACTGTAGTTTGAAATAGCATCAATTAAGTATGGTCGAAGCACCTGATATAGATTCACTTCTGAATGAATGTCGTTTCGAGGCTACCAGAAGCAGTGGCAGGGGTGGACAGAATGTAAATAAAGTCTCAACCAAAGTCATTTTGATTTTTAATGTTCTGGAATCCAATGTGCTGGATGCGTTCCAAAAAGATATTTTTCTATCCCAACTTCATACCAGGATTTCCAAATTCTCTGTTTTCCGAATCAGTTCCGGACGCGAACGGACTCAGTTAGCTAACCGCAAACTTGTAACTGAAAAATTCCGGACTCTGGTTGAAAAGGCATTTGAGACTGACGAAGAACGAATAGCAACCAAACCGACACGAAGTTCAAAACTCAGGAGAATTGATTCCAAAAAGATCCAGTCGGGCAAGAAAGCTGACCGTGTGCAGAAGTGGGATGGGAGTGAAGATGTATGAGTGTTAAGCTTGTTTTTAACATCTGTCTCGCGCTAAATCTAGTGTCTGATAAAGTGTGGCATTTCTGCAGGTATTTCCAACGATAGTTCAATTAACCCGGCAAATTCTCCCGCAGAATACCAGGGTGACTGGTAAATCATCTTTTTCTGGCCGTTTTTCTCAATACTATATGCGTTATTTGATTTATTATCAAGTAGTTCGCGAAGTTTAACTGCTGCCGGTCCATGGTGATAAAGAAAAAGGCTTGTGCCTATTATTTCGGACCCGCCGTATTTTTGGAATGTGTCTATTGAACGATCGTTCATATATACAATTATCCCTTCGGTATCGCATACGGTTATAGCAAAGGGTAATTCCCGGATCATAACCGGTAATTGCTTCAGGAAGTCATAGTTTTTCATAAAGTGGAATTGAAAATTATCGCAAAAATAGCATTAAAGCAGTTGCCGGATTAAATTAAGTTGTATATTTGCACCCTCAAAAGAGAGAATGGCCCTGTAGCTCAACTGAATAGAGTATCTGACTACGGATCAGAAGGTTCCAGGTTTGAATCCTGGCAGGGTCACTGAAAATCAAGCACTTGCAATATATTTTGTAAGTGCTTTTTTGCTTAATTTACTTACTGTAAACTTATAGCAGCTCTAAGATCAGGTTCAAAAGTTGTGGAGAACTGGTAAAATCACATTGTGATTCCAGAAATACAATGTACTGATATTTGTGCGTTGAAATTATTTAAAATGCGTGAGTTCGCATTTGTAAAACATAATATTGGCCAGGAATTATCATTATCTTTGCTCTGCAATCTCTACCCGGTTCCTGATGAAATTCACTAGTCTCTTATGGAAACTTATTCTGACTTTGGTGTGTTCACTCATGGTAACATCAATGTTTTCTCAAAATAATAAGATTTTTGATAGTTTATCTCTTGAATTGATCCATGCAAGAGAAAATACAACTAAGATTGAGATTTTGATAGCACTCTCAGCTGAGGTTGAAGGCAGTCAACCAGAAGAGGCAATCAAATATGCAAAAAATGCACTCAAAATTTCCGAGCAGTTTAAATTTCAAAAGGAGCAAATTCATTCACTTATTCAATTGGCAAAGAGTTATATTCGCTCAAGCGATTATTTGAAAGCTATTGAAAGTGTAAATAAAGCTCTTGAACTGGCTTCTGATCTGGATATGGGACAGGAAGTTGCTGGAGCAAATGCTATATTGTCATTGATTTATTACGAATTAGGCGACTATGAAAAAAGCACGAAGCTGGATTTTGAGAACTTAAAATATTATGAGCAAACCAACAACCAGAAAGAAATTGGATTGGCCTTGGGTAATATTGGCATAGATTTTATTAATCAAAGCAATTATGAGAAAGGTCTTGAATATTTTAAGAAATCATTTGATATAGCTGTTAAAAACAAGGATCTTAATGGTATGGCATACCAATATAATAACATTGCCGGTGTTTACTCTGAATACTTCAAGGATCACAGGATAGCGCTCGGATACTACAAACAGGCATTGGAAATTAACAAAAAATTTGATGATAAGCGACAGCACGGTATATATTTAATGAATATCGGAAATTGCCTGATGAAACTCAATAATACAGATAGTGTCTTATGGTATTATCAGAATGCGAATAGTACTTTTAAAGAACTCAACAACACCTATCTGATTGCAGATTGTCAGTCACTCATCAGTGACTACTACTTAAAAACCGGTAATTTGACAAGAAGTGTTATTTATGCTGATTCAGCCCTGCTATTAGGTCAGAAAAATAATGACAAGGAATGTATCAAGATAGCCGCAGGATTATTACACAGGATTTACCTCATTAAAAAGGATACAATTAAAGCATATAAATATGCTATGATTGAGAACGAAGTAAAGGACAGTCTACAGGTTTTACAAAATCAGAAAGAAGTATATAGGCTTGAGTTTCAGTATAATTACGAAAAAAATGATAAGATTAAACAGGTAACACGGCAGAGGAAAGAGAAATTTTTACTGGTAGTCATTCTCAGCCTGATTTCGGGTTTGGTCATCATTTCGTTGTTGTTTTCACGACACAGGTTCAAAGCAAAGAGCCTTATGTTAGAAAAGGGATCCATCGAAAAGGAATTGCAATTTAAAAACAAGGAATTGACCATTAATCTAATCTCACTCATCAAGAAAAATGAGATGCTTTCGGAAATATCGAATAAAATGATCGAAATCGGGAAAGGAGCAAAGAAAGATGAGACGAAAGAGGCGATCAATAAAATCAGCCGCGAATTGCGAAACAGTGCTGACGACAAAATGCTGAAAGAATTTACACTAAGATTCCAGGAAATACATACCGGATTTTATGAGTCATTGCTTAAAAGCTATCCTGAATTGACACAAAATGAGCTTAAACTGTGCGCATTTCTTAGATTGAATATGTCGTCGAAAGATATTTCGGAGTTAACCGGACAGAGAATTCTTACCATCGACCATGCAAGGTACAGGTTAAGGAAAAAACTTGGCATTTCGAATTCGGAAGTCAATCTGGTAACGTTTCTGTCGCAGATTTAGGTTTCAGCCTTCTTATACTTTTATTCTATTGCCTTCAGGGGCTGAAAAATCGACACTACCCGCATATTACATATAGTACTGCTGAATAAAGTTCAACAGCAATTCCTCAACATTACCCTGTACAGCACGTTTATTAAGGTGTTGGCAGCTGAAAAAAATTATTGCTGTATCTAAAACCGGAGTTAGAAATTTTGCCATTTGAATTAGGGTAACTAATCACTCTGATACTTATATGCCTTTTCAGTGCTCAAATCAGGAGGGATTAGGTACCGATAGCAATTGGGATGGGTGTTAGGAGTTAGGGGGCCAGGTGGTAGTTGGCTATTTGGTCATTTTAATTCTAACATTTTGTAACTTAATGTACATAAAGTATCAGGAAGTTTTTTCAGTGCTAGTGCTCAGTTATCAAGGGATTTAGCTGCACACAAATTATTACATCTTCACAATGGGAGCGTTTAATTATGATAATTCCAGGCACTTTAGGCACTTTAAGTACTTTAGGCACTTATAACCTCAGGCATTGATTAGGTGCGACTTAGGGTATTCATAGGTGTTTCTGACCTGTTTGTCCTAAAAAGTGCAATCGCATTACTGTTTATTTTTCTTTTTAGCCTTAATATGCATGTTCAGATTAATGAATTGCCTGTTCAGTAAGAATTTGGTAACAGAAAAATAATTTCGTAATGAATTAAATAATAGATGTTTAATGTTAAATATGTATAAAATGTAGGGGTGCTTTCCCGCAGCCATGTAGATATTGTAGGGGTGATATATTTTTTATCGGGAAAATTCATACTCAAATTTGTATCATCAAATCTTGGAATGAAAATGCGTAAGAATACAAAGGGTTTATTAATAAAGGTAACCACGAAAAGGGAAATATCCGAAACAATAATAGATGAGCAGGATGAAACGGAGAAATTTGTAAAGAGACTCGAAATCCAGCGCAAACTCTTGAATGAACTTGTTGATCTGACTCTATCTCAAACACCTGAAGAAATGAAGAAAGAAAAAAGAACCAAAAATAAATCTACAAAACTGAATAAAAATTGAATTATGAAAAAAAGCTTTACTCTATTAGTATGTATGATTATACTACTATTTGTAATGAAATCAGGCACTGTTTCAGCGCAATGGGTTTCAACAGGCCCTGAAGGTGGATCTATCCGTTGCATAACTCATTCAGGAGGAAGATTATTTGCTGTAAATGGAGATTTCTTGTCCACTTCTTCACTTTTCAGTTCGGCTGACAATGGGAATACATGGTCAGTAATCAACAGCAGCACTTTCCCTACATCGTCCATTTATGCACTTACAGCCATTGGTAACAGTTTATTTGTAAGTTCTGATGGTATATATCGATCCGATGATAATGGAGTTACATGGGTAAAAAAATACAATCAGTGCGCTGTATTGCTTGCAGTGGGTGGTACTAAGCTGTATGCTGCCATTCAAAATTCGGGTATTCTGACTTCGATTGATAATGGTGAAAGCTGGTCATTCTCGAACATCGGACTTGATGATAAATGGTTTTATTCTCTGGCCGCCAATGAAACGACCGTGCTTGCCGGAACAGGCGACAATAATCTCGGTGTATACCGATCAACTGACGATGGTTATACCTGGGAACAGGTGAGTAATGGCATGAAATATTATGTTGATGGAATCTGGTTTCCGAATATGGCACCGATGATTACAGCTCTTGCTTACGTAGGAAGCGACCTGTATGCCGGAACATCTGAATTTCAGGGTATATGGAAATCTTCTGATAATGGTGATAACTGGGTATTTACCGGCATGGAAACCATGAATTACAATACTGTTTCAGCAATTTCAGGAAATGAATCAGTGGTTTTGGCAGGTTCCGGTTGGGGAATTATACGGTCAGATAACGGAGGAACTTCATGGGTTGAATCGAATCAAGGGATTGATGTTTACGGGTCGGTTTCATCTTTTCTGGAGAAATCAGGAAATACTTTTGTGAGCACTAGAGGCGGAATTTATAAATCAGTTGATAACGGGGGTAGTTGGACCGATGTAAATAGAGGTATCCAGGCACAGGCAATTACAGGTTTTGCTGTATTTGATTCCGCCCTGTACGTAGGTGCTGCTGCTGCTGGAGTATTCCATTCAGTTGACGAAGGTATGAGTTGGAATACCGTAAACGATGGCCTTCCGATCAATGAATGGGGTATGGGCGCATTAAATTCTAATGCCTCTGCACTGTTTGTATGGGATCGTCTTTCGTTTGACGGTGGTAATACCTGGGAAATGTCGAACAATTATTCTCCGGGTTCAGTATCCTTTGGTTGGGAAGGGCCCAGATGGCTGGAACATGGCAACGCATGGTTTGCCATTAATTCGTATGAAAATGCCGGAGTCTATCGTTCAACGGATAACGGTCAAAACTGGACTACAATAACCAATGGTATCAACAACCCGACTGACTTGTTATATATGAATATTTATTCCGATGGACCTACCTTGTTTTTAGGAACTTCAAATGGTACTTATACTTCAACCGATAATGGCGACACATGGCAAGCCGGCAGTTTTCCTGGCATGGTTAGCTGGGCATTCTTGGGTGCTAAATTTCTGTCAACCGGAACCTCTCACATATACGGTCTGGCCGATGGTGGCGGCATTAAGGGAATTTACCGTTCCACTGATAATGGTAACAACTGGCTTAAGGTTTTTGAGGGACTTGTAACAGGAAATTTCGTAATGCTTGGAGCCGACATCTTTGTTTCAGGATGGACCAAAGAATTTATTAATAACGAAGAAGTCATAACAAAGCTAATTTTGGTATCGCATGATGACGGTCAGAATTGGACAAAATTATCTTCTGATGAAATCAATGATATTTTCATTTCTTCATTTACAGTTGCCGATTCAAAACTATTTTTCTCAACTTCTACGGTGCCAAATTCTAAAGTTTTTTGTTCCGTAGATAATGGTAGTAATTGGGTTAATATCAGTGATGGACTTCCTCAAAATACATTTGCTGGTACATTTTTTGTAAATAATAACATAATATATACTGGTACAAACAATAGGTCAGTATGGAAACGCAATCTGGACGAATTAACCAGTCCGTCCCAGCCTGATGCAATTGTTGGCTCTGAGTCATCTTGTGTTGGTTCTATACAAACATATAGTGTTACTAATGTTCCCGGTATTACTTATACATGGCAGGTACCTGCCGGATGGGTTATTAATTCAGGTGGAACAAGCAATGCAATTACGGTGACAGTTGGCAGCGCATCAGGAATTGTGCTTGTACTTCCTTCGAATGCATTTGGTATAGGTCCGGCTCAGTTTCGGAGTGTTACTGTTAATGCAATTCCCTCAACACCAGTAATCAGTCAGGTAGGAAACTTACTGTTGAGTGATGGTGCTACCGGTAATCAATGGTATAAAAACGACACTCTTATAGCCGGAGCTACTGAGGCCTCATATGAGCTAACAGCCAATGGGTCTTATTTCTGTATCGTAACTATTAACGGGTGTTTATCAGATACTTCAAACCGCCTTAACATCTTCGATCTAGGCATTGATAAACATTCAGCTACTGAGTTTACAATTTATCCGGTACCAAATGATGGCCTGTTTACTATTCTCACAGACCTGTCACCCGCTGAGAAGTACAACCTGCGTTTAATTAACAACCTTGGTATACCGGTTTACGAACTCAGTGATAGGATGGCAAGCGGAAATGATGTTATTGAAATTGATGCTCGTTCCCTGCCTTCCGGAATGTATGTTTTGCAGTTTATGACAAGCGAAAGAAAGATTGCACAGAAAATGATGATACACCATACTAATTAGAAATTGAATACCAAATGCAAATACTGATTGCAATTTTCAACAACTAAACACTAAAACTATGAAAAGGAAAACTACAAAAGCAATTTTTATCTTAAGTCTGCTTCGTTGATCTGACTACGAGGCAATTGCAAAAGCAAACTGAGAATAAGAAAAAATCATTGAAAACCAAGTCACTTTTCATAAATAAAACTAAACCATGAAAAAAAACATTACTCTTTTAGCAATCATCTTTACTGTAATGTTTACCTCGACCATTGGAACTGTTTGGGCCCAATGGGTTCCAACTGGACCTGAGGGTGGTTATATCCATTGTATGACGAGATCGGGGAATAATTTGTATGCGGTTTCTGGAATGTATTTTTTAATTCCACCTCAATTATTCAATTCTTCCGATAGTGGTAATTCCTGGGCAAAAATAAATAGCGTTACATTCCCAAACGATGTGCGGGCAATAGCTTCGATAGGGAATTATATTTTCCTGGGCACAGGTTCGGGTGTATTTCGCTCTGATGATAATGGGCTTACATGGATTAAAAAAATAAATGGATTCCCATATGGTGAAAAATACATCAATTATTTAGCGGTAAGTGATACAAGTTTATTTGCGGCTGGTACTGGTTCCGGACTTATTCGATCAACTGACTATGGTGAAAACTGGACAGCTGTCACAAATGGGCTTACCGATACCTACCTATATTCACTTATTGCAAATGAAACCACTGTTTTTGCCGGAACCGGTGATAATAATGAAGGGGTATTTCGTTCAACCGATAATGGTGATACCTGGCAACAGGTAAAAAATGGAATGTCTTATTACTACAATGGAGGTTGGATACCCGGTATGGCACCCATGATAACATCGCTTGCTTTTGTGGGCAGCGATCTGTACGCCGGCACTTCCGAATTCCAGGGTATATGGAAATCTTCAGATGATGGTGACAACTGGGTATTTACAAGTATGGAAACCATGAATAACAATACTATATCAGCAATTTCAGGAAATGAATCAGTGGTTCTGGCAGGTTCACAAATTGGTGGAATCATTAAGTCGGACAACGGAGGAACTTCATGGACGCAGGCAAACAATGGAATAGAAGCTTATGGACTGGTCTCAGCTTTTCTTTTGGAACCAGGGAATGCTCTTGTTAGTACTAAAGGTGGAATTTATAAATCAGTTAATAATGGCGATAGCTGGGCCAACGCAAATAGTGGAATTAAAGCAGATCAGATTACAGGTTTTGCCGCATTTGATTCCGATTTATATGTGGGTGCCGGTGGTGGTGGAGTATTCCATTCAACTGACGAAGGTATGAGTTGGAATACCGTAAACAATGGCTTACCAATTAATGAATGGACTCTGGATGGGTTGAAATCGAATTCTTCTGCACTATTTGTCTGGGATCGTCTTTCGTTTGACGGTGGTAATACCTGGGAAATGTCCAATATTTATTCTCCGGGTTCAGTATCCTTTGGTTGGGATGGCCCCCGATGGCTTGAACATGGCAACGCCTGGTTTGCTATAAACTCATATGAAAATGCCGGTGTCTATCGATCAACGGATAACGGTCAAAACTGGACTACAATAACCAACGGCATCAATAACCCGAATGACTTGTTATATATGCATATTTATTCTGATGGATCCACTTTATTTTTGGGCACTTCAGAAGCCCCTTATTATTCTACCGACAATGGCGACACATGGCAAGCCGGCAGTTTTCCTGGCATGGTTACCTGGGCATTATTGGGTGCTAAATTTCTGTCAACCGGAACATCTCACATATACGGTCTGGCCGGTGGTGGCGGCGTAAAGGGAATATACCGATCTACCGATAATGGAAGCCATTGGCTTAAGGTTTTTGAAGGGTTTGGAACAGGGAATTTTGTCATGCTTGGAACAGATATCTTTGTTTCTGGATGGACTAAAGAAATCATAAATGACGAAGAAGTTATAATTACACAAATTTTGGTATCCCATGATGACGGACAGAATTGGACAAAATTACCTTCCGAAAACATCAGTGATATTTATGGTTCATCATTTATTGCTGCCGATTCAAAACTATTCTTTTCAACATCTACAGGGCCGGAATATAAAGTTTATTGTTCAGTGGATAATGGCAATACCTGGGTAAATATCAGTGACGGACTTCCTCAAAATACATTAGTTACTTCATTTTTTGTAAATAATAGTAAAATATATGCAGGTACTAACATTAGTTCAGCATGGCAACGCAACCTGGACGAATTCACCAGTCCGTCCCAGCCTGATGCAATTGTTGGCTCTGAGTCATCTTGTGTTGGTTCTATACAAACATATAGTGTAACCAATGTTCCCGGAATTATTTATACATGGCAGGTACCTGCCGGATGGGTTATTAATTCAGGTGGAACAAGCAATGCAATTACGGTAACAGTTGGCAGCGCATCAGGAATTGTGCTTGTACTTCCTTCGAATGCATTTGGTATAGGTCCGGCTCAGTTTCGGAGTGTTACTGTTAATGCAATTCCCTCAACACCAGTAATCAGTCAGGTAGAAAACTTACTGTTGAGTGATGGTATTACCGGTAATCAATGGTATAAAAACGATACTCTTATAGCCGGAGCTACTGAGGCCTCATATGAGCTAACAGCCAATGGGACTTATTTCTGTATCGTAACTATTCACGGGTGTTTATCAGATACTTCAAACCGCCTTAACATCTTCGATCTAGGCATTGACAAACATTCAGCTACTGAGTTTACAATTTATCCTGTACCAAATGAAGGTCTGTTTACTATTCTCACTGACCTGTCGCCCGCTGAGAAGTACAACCTGCGTTTAATTAACAACCTTGGTATACCGGTTTACGAACTTAGTGATAGGATGGCAAGCGGAAATGATGTTATCGAAATTGATGCAAGTTCCCTGCCTTCCGGAATGTATGTTTTGCAGTTTATGACAAGCGAAAGAAAGATTGCACAGAAAATGATGATTCATCATACGAATTAGAAATTGAATACCAAATGCAAATACTGATTATAATTTTCAACAACTAAACACTAAAACTATGAAAAGGAAAACTACAAAAGCAATTTTTATCTTAAGCCTGCTACTATTTGTCTGCTCCCAAAATGTGGTGTTTGCAGTAGTAATAACCTCCGCACAATCAGGTCTGTTCAGTGTTGGGTCAACCTGGGTTGGCGGAGTAGCGCCTGCAGTAAATGATGATATTATTATCTCAACCGGGCATACCGTAACATTAGATATCAATGCCACGGTTTACAATATTACTATAAACCCAGGTTCTGTTCTGGATAATGGATCATTTAATTTAATAGTAGGTGCCGGATTAACGGCAGGGAATCCAGTGTACATAAATAATGGAGTACACAACAGTACAACAGGCAATCTTATTGGTTTTGAAAATGGTTCGATTGAGCTTTCAGGAAATGGGATTTCAAATTGTAACTTTGTTATACGAGCCTTTGGTTTCAAGATTTTAAGTAGCTGTAATCTAACCATAAATGGCAATTTTCAACCTGTCGTACCCGGTAATACTGGAATGATGGGAAATGCCATATTGGAAGCCTGGGAAGGTGGGGGTGGAAACCTGACAATTAATGGCGATATTATTACCGATCCTTTGTATGGTGGGAGTATATTAAACCATACAGGTACAATAATAGTTAATGGAAATGTAAGTCTGCTTGGAGGTTCGGAATCCGGAAGTGGGTCAGTTCTCGAAAATTATGTAACTCTTAATATTTCAGGCAATCTGACATTAGGCCCCTGGTCAAGTTATTGCCAAAATGTGGGCAATATGATTATAGGAGGCGACCTCCTGGGAGGTGGACTAGGTGATACCTATTTCTGGCAGGAAACAGGTGCAACAGTTAAGTTTGGTGGTAGTGTTTTTGCTGATCCTACAGGCGGGTTATTTTTTGCAAATTCATCTGCTATGGGTGGCACTACTGAACCAAGTACAATTGAATACAATGGAACTGTAGTACAAAACATAGCATTACCCTTTGATGGCTTCTATTCCAATTTGGTAATTAACAATTCAAGCAGCACCGGTGTAACACTTGCCACTGATATCACTGTAAATGGAGCACTTGCCCTTACCAATGGCCTTGTAAATCTTGGAAGCAGCAATTTGATATTAAATGATTTGGCCAGCATAAGTGGTACCCCATCTGCCACAAGTATGGTGGTAGCAACCGGAACCGGCGAACTAAGAAAAACATTTACGGCAGCGGGAAGCTTTACCTATCCGGTTGGCGACAACGATGGTACGGCAGAGTATTCACCGGTAACCCTGAATTTCACAAGCGGTTCGTTTGGCGGTGCCTATGCAGGGGTAAATTTGTTGAATTCGGCTTATACGGGTGTCACCGGAAGTTACCTTAACCGCAATTGGACAGTATCTTCAGTTGGTATAACAGGTTTTACATGTGATGCTACTTTTAACTATGTAGCCCCAGCCGATGTGGTAGGAACCGAAAGTTCAATTTATTGTTTTCGTGTAGCACCCACCACCGATCTGTATGATGCTACCAATACAACACTACACCAATTGTCAGCAACCGGATTAACTTCGTTCGGAACATTTACCGGCAAGCAGCAGGAAAATACAAGTCCTGTTACCTCCACCTGGACGGGTGCCACAAATAGTGAGTGGTTCACCGCAGGCAACTGGACAGATGGAGTTCCAGGTGCCACTACGCTTGTAACCATTCCCGGCGCACTCACCAACTATCCTACTTTACTTTCTGCAACCACTATTTCAAGTATAACCATAAACGACGGAGGCTCATTTATAGGTTCCGAGTTTCTCACCACAGGGTCAGCACTGGTGAAACGCGATATCATTAACTCTAATTTTCATTTTGTATCGTCACCGGTGGCATCAACTTCATTTGGCAGTGTTTTCCCGCTCAACCAAACAGAAGTATGGGCCCGCGAATACAACGAAACTACCGGCAACTGGGATAATCTTACCATAGCTGATTTTCTGAGTGTTGGCAAAGGATATTCGGTGCAGATGAACCAGCCACAGACAGCTCTGTTCGCAGGAGTGCTGAACAGTTCGCCCATAACACTGACACTTGCAAAACAAAATCCAGGTGTGGATCCAAGCCGTGTAGGCTGGAATCTGCTAGGTAATCCTTTTACTTCAGCTATCGACTGGGATCTGACCGATCATTCGGCCATTGATGGATCAGTGTATGCCTGGAATGGTACACAATATGTTTCCTGGAACGGAGGAATAGGAGCACTCACCGATGGAATTATTCCGGCAGAAAACGGTTTCTTTGCCAGGACAACCGTTGATGCGGCAACGCTTTCAATTCCACTTGCTTCAAGGGTTCACAGCAGTGCCGGATATTATAAGTCAACACTTGCCAATGTGCTTGAGCTTACCGCAGAAGGTAATGGCAATAGCGACAAAACATTCATCCATTTTAACGATCAGGCATCGGCCGATTTCGATAACCAGTTCGATGCATATAAATTAACGGGCATTGCAGATGCTCCTCAACTTTATAGTACGACAACAGCAGGTAAGCTGAGTATCAACGAACTGCCTTTATCGGGTAACGAAGTAGTAGCACTGGGTTTCAGTAGCAATACAGAGGGCATTTATACCTTGCAGGCCTCAGGCACCGAAAACTTTGCCAGCAGTGTACCCGTTTATTTAAAAGATATTCTATTAAACGTTATCCAGGATTTGAAAATAAATCCAGTGTATTCGTTTAGTTACCAGCCTGGTGAAACTGAAAACCGTTTTGAGCTGATTTTTTTGGAAACAACAGGTGTTAACGAAGCTCAAAATATGGGCATCAGTATTTTTAGTTTTGATAATACAACTGTTATTGGAAACGCTGGTTTACTCACCGGGACAATTAGCATAAGCGATATAACCGGTCGCAAACTACACATTGAGAAACTCAACGCACAGGCCGAAACCCGTATTCAACTGAAGGTAGGCACTGGCATATACCTGGTGCAGGTACAAACAGAAAATGGATCCGTATCAGCAAAAGTATTTATCCGATAAACAAAGTGAAACAGAAGCATCCCAGAGAAAACCGGGATGCTATATTAACAAACAAAACACTAGAGCTATGAAAAAGACATTCAGACTATTTGCCATAATTGCAGCCCTCACTGTAATCACTTCACTAAATTTAGTACAGGCACAGCCTAATCCTGGGCAGCAATCGGGTGGCGGCAGCACAGGAGGTGCTCCAATTTCCGGTGCGCCGGTTGGAAGTGGCGAAATTTTCCTTTTCGCACTGGCAGCCCTTTACGGAGCCAGGAAAGCGTATGGAAGTAAGATGGAAAAAGAGAATTAAAAGCCTGATGGTTTCCTCCAAACAACATCATCGGGACCATCAGCATATTTAGGAAATTACGTTTGTTTTATTGGTTAGTTGATAGTTGATCAGGGTCGCCGTAAGGGGACCCTGATTTTTTTTATGCTGAAAATATCACTTAAAATCTGTTTCCGGAATTACAATAGTTCGTTATTAATTTTTATATGCTTGAATATCAGAATGATACAAAAATCAACCTTTGCGTCTTAAAGTATTTCTATTATATGTTTTAATACTTGGCGTCTTTGCGTTAAAAGAAAGACTACCGGAGTATTTGAATTAATTATTCAGCATTAAGTGGGATTAAACTTCAAAGCTTTTAACGATTTTAGAGGTCAGAATTAGGATTTTTGGTTCAAGCCGTAACTTTTCTATTTACTAATATGTACTCCGAGCATTGCAATCAAGTCAGAAGTTTTGCTGGTTACTTCTGAAGTGTGCCATGTCTCATTGATTTTAACTTTGCGTACTTCGGTTAGGATTTGCAAAATATCAGCGGGTGAGTACTTGTGATTGAGTTCGGTCTTTAGCAATAGATCGTATACTTTATAATACCAATGCAGCGCAATGTAGTTTATAAACATCCATCCTTCCAGAGCCTGTTCATTCTGCATGTAAGTTCGGTCAGCTTCCACAACATTCTTCAAAGTGTCTATCATTTGCTCAATTCCACCGCGGCCTATATAGTCGGAATAAACTTCTTAGGTTCTTTTGTGAAGTTAGTGAGCATGGCAATGTTTCCAAAGCTATATTGCTTTTCATGAAATCTTTCAATCGTGTATTCTTCCGGACAAGATTCAACTCTTTCAAGGAAGTCATTTTCCTCGGTTGTCTTAAGTTCCTGATCAAGAAACACAATAACCTTACGCCCTTCTTCATAAAGAGAATAATACCATATTATCCGCTTTTCAAATTTTTGAAAAGTTACGGCTTAAGCTCCAGTCAGTGTATTAATAATTCCTGTTTTTAAAAGCTGCATTTGTGATATTTCCCAATTTGTGGTTGCTCTGTTGTTCAAATACCACACATTAATCTATATTTCTCAATTTCAAATACATAGCTAATTTTGTCGATATAATGTAGAGATCGTTTTATTCTCTTGTAGCCATATTGTCGGGGCAGAATATTTTTTATCCGATCAATGGCGGTTGATATTTGCATAAACATTTACTCAAAACCTAATGCAAAAAGGCAATAAACACCCTACTGAACCTGAAACTGATATTTGTCAGGAAATTTCAGAGAATATCTCAGAAAATGAAAAATATATTAAAAAGCTGGCTCTGCAGAGATCAGTATTAAATAAACTGGTGGATAACAGCAAAACACTCACTTCGTCAGTCGAAAGCCCTTCATCACAGGAATCTGAATCAAATCAATCATAACCCATTAAATAATTAACCATGAAAAAATCATTATTATTTAATCTAATGCTCGGTGTATTACTGGCTTATAGTCTTTGCGCTGAAACATCCTATGCCCAAAACTGGGAGCCTACCAATGGGCCGTATGGAGGGTCAATTACATGCCTTGCACAGAATGGCTCCTACCTTTTTGCAGGAACTGGAGTAGGAATATATGGAAATGGTGTATTTCGCTCTGCGGATAATGGTTCATCCTGGTCTAAGCTTAACACCATACCCAATTTAAGAGCCATTGTTACAAGTGGTACTTATATAGTAGCATCCTGCACTAATGGCATCTATCGTTCAGGCGATAATGGAGACACTTGGACAGCATGTAGCTATCCAGGTCTTTATTCTCCAAATGCTTTAGCAAACGATGGGACAACCTTATTTGCCGGGGGATCATCTGGGTTTTATGTTTCGACTGATAATGGACAAACATGGATTGCAAAAAATGATAATTTCCCGGGGATAACTGCCCCAAACACCCCAAACATCCAATCGTTTGCAATAAGTGGAATGTATTTGTATGCGGGCACTACTGCAAAAGGTATTTTTCGTTCGACCGATGGAGGTGTAACCTGGATAACAATCAACACCGGATTGGGCACCGCAAGTCAATTGTTAAGCAGGTCATTTGCCAATCTCGTTGTGAACGGAACGGATATTTTTGCTGGCACCCTTGGACAAGGAATATTCCTCCTTTTGAATAATGGGACTACATGGACAGCTCAAAACACTGGATTGACAACGGCTGCCAAAACAGCTTTATCATTAATGGTGAAAGACACATACATCTATTGTGGTGGGAATGCAGGTTTATGGAGATCGAACAATACTGGTACAATGGCATGGACCCAAATAAATGCGACCAAAAAATTTAAAGAGCTTTTGTTAGATGGCCCGGATGTTTTCGCGGGTATCGGGACTGAAGGAATTTCGCTTTCAAACGACAATTGTATAACCTGGAACGCTGTAAACCAGGGAATTCAAGGCCTAAGCAGCCGTAAAATAACAAAAGGAAAAGGCAGCGAAATCTTAGCTGCCACCTATGAGGGTATGATCTATAGTTCTTCAGATGAAGGAGCAAACTGGACTCCCGGGAATACTAGTGCTGAAGCTGGCCCATGCTTACATGACACTTCATTGTTTGTAGGAACAAATGGCGATATATTCCGCTCAGTAAATAATGGGGCAACTTGGGAAATGTTGCCACAATTTGTCGCATTAACCTTTGGCCCGGCCTATTGCTTCTATTCAAAAGGTGATACCCTATTTGTAGGAAGTTCCGGAATAAAAGGTGCATATTTTTCAACTGATAATGGAGATACCTGGCAAGAAACTACAGGAATCTGGAATTTGAACCCTAATGGAGGATATCCCACAGTTAGTGCTATTACTTCCATTGGAGTAAAAATGTATGCAGCTACTGCGAATGGAATCTTTAAATCAGAAGATAATGGCCTTACATGGGTCTATGGAGGAACCAATGATATGGGCAATGTATCTATTCTAGATGTTGCTGCTGTAGGAGATTATATTTTCGCAGCAACGATGAATGGCGTCTATCTTTCAACAGACAATTGCTTGAGCTGGACTCTTATGAACAATGGCTTACAAACGACTTCAGTTTCATCATTACTTTTGAACGGAAGTGATATATATGCCGGTACAACTGCCGGTGTATATAAATCTGTTGATTTTGGCTCAAATTGGACAACCTTAAACCAGGGGCTCCCGGTTCTTCCTTACGCAAATTCCCTATATATTCAGGGAAATTATCTATATACAGACAACTTTACAATTCCTCAGCCCATCTACCGTCATGCATTATCAGGCACAGCTCCATCACAACCTGGCGCAATCTCAGGATCTGTATCGCCTTGTATTGGCTCATCTCAAACCTATTCCGTGCCCAATGTGTCAGGTGTAACCTATGCATGGCAGTTCCCTT